>Ga0224555_1000567_pt1 | contig 56484 bp, 53 predicted proteins | sample 714S23034metaG_FD_180687 | JGI IMG/M metagenome (GOLD analysis project Ga0224555, IMG submission 180687) | Peat soil microbial communities from Stordalen Mire, Sweden - 717 S2 30-34 | ecosystem: Environmental > Terrestrial > Soil > Wetlands > Peat | place: Sweden: Norrbotten County, Stordalen... | reverse complement strand
TGGCCATCAACGCCATGCAAAAAGAGGGATCAAAAGGCTCCTTGCGCGGCAAGTTCAAACGCGCCGGCTGGGATGATGGCTTCCTCTACCGGCTACTGGAGCTATTTTGAAATGCGATTGCCCTGGTGAACTGGAGTGAACCGGCTCATTCGCCGTTACTTACCGATCCGACTTTCGGTCGATGAAGGCTGCGCCGCTCGCTCTCGGCTGCTGGCCCTGGGCCGCCCGTCGTTTTCGCGTGCTCCGATTTACTCCCGCCGGAACTTGTTGGCCCGCTCGAACTCGCTGCGCAACTCCGGAGTGCGAAGGTTTTCACGCAGTTGAGCGAGGCGCTGCTCGAGCGCGAGCAATGCGCGCTCCACGGCTTCGGTATTGGTATGCGCAATGTCGCGCCACATCGAGTAAGGGCTCGCGCCCAGGCGTGTCATCTCACGCAGCGCGCGTCCTCCCACATCCTTCAGCTCGGGCGCTCCGCCCACTTCTTCCTCGAGCAGCGCGCTCAGGGCTGTCGCCGTGAACTGCGGCAGATGGCTCACCCACGCAACCAGCTCATCGTGTCGAACGGCGTCGAGATCGAGCGTCTTCGCGCCCATGGCGATGACCCACTCGCGCCAGCTCTTCACGAATTCCGCTGATTTCGCCGAACGCTGCGCCGCCGGATCGTCTGTGAACAGCCACACCGCGCCGCGAAACAGGTTGGCGTCAGCCAAAGCAGCGCCGCCCCGCTCTTTTCCCGCCATTGGGTGCCCCGGTAGAAACGCCGCGCGCTCCGGCGTGTTGTACAGCCGCGCCGCCGTCTCCGAAATTACTCGCTTTGTGCTGCCCACATCGGTCACTAGCTGCTCGGGGCCGAGCACGGGGGCAAGCTTCTCCATCCAATCGAGCGTGGCGAAGATGGGAACGGCGAGCACCGTCACCTGGCTCGCGCGCGCAGCTTCCATCGCATCGGCCGCAAGCGAATCCACGGCCCCCAACTTCAGCGCAAGTTGTCCCTGTTCGGCACCGCGATTCCAGCCTGTGATCGAGCCGCGAAATCCCGCGTCGCGCAACGCCAATCCAACTGACGTGCCCAGCAACCCTGTGCCCAGAATGGAGATGCGCTCGATCATGCGGAGTCTCGCTGCTCCGTTAGCTTACAACGTCCGGCCCACGGCTTGAGCAAGGCCTCGCAACTCCGCAACCAGCTTTTCAAACTGGTCTAGGTAAAGCGTCTGTGCGGCGTCTGAAACAGCTTTGTCGGCGTTGGGGTGGATCTCAATGAGCAACGCGTCTGCGCCCGCGGCCACTGCGGCCTTGGCCATCGCCGGGACCATGTCGCGCCGCCCCGTCCCGTGCGAAGGGTCGGCCGCCACCGGCAGGTGCGAGAGCTTCTTCACTACCGGAATGGCCGAAATGTCCATTGTGTTGCGCGTCGCAGTCTCATACGTCCTGATGCCGCGTTCGCACAAGATCACGTCGTAGTTGCCGCCCGAAAGAATGTACTCGCTCGAAAGCAGCAGCTCCTCCACCGTCGCCGCAATCCCGCGCTTGAGCAAAATCGGCTTGCGCACCTGCCCCAGCTCGCGCAGCAGGTTGAAGTTCTGCATGTTGCGCGCGCCCACCTGGAAACAATCCACCAGCGGCAGCATCGGCTCGATCTGCGCAATCTCCATCACCTCACTCACCACCAGCAGTCCGTTGGCCTCGGCGGCTTCGCGCATAAACTCCAGGCCCGGAATCCCAAGCCCCTGAAACGAGTACGGCGAGCTGCGCGGCTTGAACGCTCCTCCGCGCAGAAAGCCCGCGCCGGCTGCCTTCACGCACTCCGCGATTGCAAAAATCTGCCCGCGGTTTTCAATCGCGCATGGTCCGGCGATGACCGCGACCTTTTGCCCTCCGATGGTCGCGCCATTGCGAAACTCTACTACAGTGCCTTCGGGGCGAAATGCCCGACCCGCCAGCTTGTATGGCGCGCTGATGCGGTGTACGTGCAGCACGCCGGGCAACATCTCGAACTTCGTCAAATCGAGACCGGCAGTCGGACCCACCCCCGCCAGAATCGTCTGGAACTCTCCGGTTGTACGATGCACGTTCACGCCGGCCTCTTCCATAGCGTTGATCACGGCATCGACTTGTTCTTCGGTGGCTTTCTCCTGCATCGCGACAATCATTGTTTCTTCCCTGTCTCGGGCGCTAACCCGGGGTCCCCGGCGACGGGCCCACGTCGCTGGGGTGGCTCTGCACCCGCGGCGAGGCCCGAACGCCCACCCTCTGCTTGGGCGGCCTGGGCATTTCGTTGGCTTGCCAACTCGTTCCGCTGCAACGCCCGCATCACGTCAATGATGCGCTCGTAGATGTGCGTCAGCTCGATGTCCGGCAACGGGCCCTTGTTTGCCGCGCGCACGTTGGCGTAGATGATCTTCTCGCGCTCCGGCTCATATACCGGCAGCGAAGTCGCGGCCTTCAGGTTGCCGATCGTCTGCGCCGCGCGTGCCCGCTCGCTGAGCAGCTCTACGAGCTGGCGGTCCAGGGCATCGATTCGGATTCGCAATTCTTCGATCGTCATTGCATCCTCGGCGGTTAGCTTCTAGCTCCTGGCTTCTAGCTGCCAGCTCGTTCTTGCCAATGCGAGCTTACGCGGCTCAATTCGCCACTGCGCAAGCTAGAAGCAAGGAGCTAGAGGCTAGAAGCTGTTTCTCACCGGGCCAGAGCCGCATCACGCAAGCGCAAGCCCTTGATAAATCGCGATACGGCCTCCGGAGCCGTTTCCACCCCATGTTCCGCAGTCGCCCGTTCCACCAGCTCGACAATGGCGCTGCCAATTACTGCGGCATCCGCGAACTCCGCCACCTGCGCAACGTGCTCCGCATTGCTGATGCCGAACCCCACAGCTACCGGCAGTCGCGAATATCGCCGAATCCGCTCGACAAGCGCCGCCGCATCGCCGGCCACGCTCTGCTGCGTACCCGTAACGCCCACGCGCGAAATAGCGTAAACAAAACCTTTGGTGTACTTCGCAATCGCTTCAAGACGCGCATCGGGACTTGTCGGCGCGGCCAGAAAAATCGGCGCCAGGTTCACGCGGCTCATTTCCGCTAAATACTCAGCCGCCTCTTCGACAATCATGTCCGTGGCCAGCACGCCGTCCACGCCTGCTGCCGCCGCATCATCGGCAAACCTATGCAGGCCGTAGCGCAGCATCGGATTCAGATAGCTGAAGATCACCAGCCCCGCGTTGGGACGCGCGGCGCGGATCTCGCGCGCCAGCGCAAGCACATTCTTGAGCCGCGTGCCGCAGGCCAGTGCCCGCTCGCTCGCGCGCTGGATGATCGGACCGTCTGCCAGAGGATCGCTGAAAGGAACGCCCAGCTCGATCACGTCCGCTCCGGCATCGATCGCTGCAATTGCAATTTCGCGTGTCGCGTCGAGGCTGGGATCGCCGGCCGTCAGATAAACAACGAGGCCCGGCTTGTGATCGAATCGAATCGGCATGAAAGACTTTCAGCTACTCTTAACAACCCCATCAATCCAGTAAGGCACGAAGTGTCAGGGCACGACTTCAGTCGTGCCGACAAACCTCGAAAATTTACCGGGCTTTAGCCCCTGTGGGAAGCATCCCGCCGGCTACAACTTCAACTCGCGGGCCAGAATGCCCATATCCTTATCGCCGCGTCCAGAGAGGTTCACCACCAGTATGTCATTTGGGGCCAGCGTCGGAGCAATGCGAATGGCCTCAGCCACGGCGTGCGCGCTTTCGAGTGCCGGCAGAATTCCCTCCGTCCGCGCCAGCTTCACCACCGCATCCAGCGCCGCCGCATCATCGCACGAAACGTACTCCGCGCGGCCTGAGTCGTGCAGCGCTGCGTGCTCCGGCCCGATCGACGCATAATCCAGTCCTGCCGAGACCGAATGTGTCAGCGCGATCTGCCCATCCTCATCCTGCAGCACGTAGGAGAATGTTCCTTGCAGCACTCCCGGCGCTCCACCCTGAAATCGCGCCGCGTGCTCGCCCAGCGCCGGGCCGCGCCCGCCGGCTTCCACGCCGATCAGCCGCACCTGGCGGTCGCCGATGAATTCGTAGAACGCGCCGATCGCGTTCGACCCGCCGCCCACGCACGCGATGATCGCCGTCGGCAGCCTACCTTCCTTCTCGAGGATCTGCTGCTTCAATTCCTTACTGATCACGCGATGGAAGTCTCGCACCATGGTCGGATACGGATGCGCGCCCAGCGCCGAGCCTAGCAAATAGTAGGTCGTGCGCACATTCGTCACCCAATCGCGCATCGCCTCGCTGATCGCGTCCTTCAGCGTCTTCGAGCCCGACGAAACCCCGCGCACCTCCGCGCCGAGCAGCCGCATGCGCTTTACGTTCAGATCCTGCCGCTCCATGTCCACGTCGCCCATGTAGACCACGCACTCCAGGCCTAGCAGCGCGCACACCGTCGCCGTGGCTACGCCGTGCTGTCCCGCGCCCGTCTCGGCAATCACGCGCTTCTTCCCCATGCGCTTGGCCAGCAGCCCTTGTCCCAGCGCGTTGTTGATCTTATGCGCGCCGGTGTGCAGCAGGTCTTCGCGCTTCAAATAAATCTTTGCCCCGCCCAGTTGTTCCGTCAGCCGTTTGGCGAAGTAGAGCGGCGTAGGCCGCCCAGCGTAGTCCGCAAGCAGGGAACTCAGCTCCGCCTGAAACGCCGCATCCGCCTTTGCCTCTTCGTAAGCGTGCTCCAGCTCGTCAAGTGCCGCCACCAGCGTCTCCGGCACGTACCGCCCGCCGTAAACGCCGAAGCGCCCTGCTCGCGACTCGCTCGGATTTGCCGGAACAATAATCGACGCCATGACGAACTCCTGCTCGATTGCCCGCGGAAAGGGGAACCTTCCAGTGTACAAGAGGAACAATCGAGTGCTTCCATCGCGCTCGTGGGTTGGTTTGGTTGCGCTTTGAAAGGTCACGACTGGTAGGTCGGGGATTTATCCCCGACTGCCGCAAATCGTGCAAAATGAATCGGGGCTTCACAGGCTGCGGAAAAGCTACTGCGGAGGAGCACGAAGTGTCAGGGCACGACTTTAGTCGTGCCGTAGGTGCTGCAAATCGAGTCCGGCTTTAGCCGCTGAGGGATCGCTTTCTGCCCCGCGACGACTTGTTCCGCAGCCTCTTCAGCCCCTGAGGCGGAGCCTCTTCAGGCTGGCCCGCTGCCTTCGTCGCGTCGACCGTCGGAGAGAAGCCCACTTCAACGAGTCGTCACGCTCGCGTGTGACGTGCGCACTTGTGCAATCCTTGCGCCAGCAATTCTAGTAGCCGCACCGGGAATGAGGTTGATTCATGAAGGCAATTGTGTATCGCAAGAATGGTCCTCCTGACGTCCTCACCTGCGAGGAAATTGACAAGCCCATTCCAAACGATCAGGATGTCTTGATCAAAGTCCACGCCGCTGCGGTCAATCCGCTTGACTACCACATGTTGAAGGGCGGCCCGGCTATCATTCGGCTGCTGTTTGGCCGGGCAAAGCTCAAGCGCCCAGGGGTCGATTGTGCAGGCGTTGTCGAAGCCGTCGGCCCCGCCGTCACCGAGTTCAAGGCCGGCGATGCGGTATTCGGTACTTGCCGTGGCGCATTTGCGGAATACGCGCTTGCGCCTCAATCTTCATTGGCGCCCAAACCGGAAAATGTCGCCTTCGATGATGCGGCTGCATGCCCGGTCGCGGCCCTTACTGCATTGCAGGGTCTTCGCAAGCACGGAAAGATCCAACCCGGCCAGAATGTCCTCATCAACGGCGCATCGGGTGGCGTAGGCACATTCGCAGTGCAGCTTGCCAAAATCTTCGGTGCGCACGTCACCGCCGTATGCAGCGCGCGCAATCGAGATCTGGTTCAATCGCTCGGGGCCGACCAAGTCATCGATTATGCCCAGGAAGACTTTTCAACCGGCACGGCGCGCTACGACCTCATCCTCGATCTTGCCGGCAACCATCCGTTCTCGGTTTCGAAGCGTGTCTTGACCTCGCACGGTATTCACGTCGGCGCAGGAGTGCTCGCCGGGGAAAAGTCTCTTTTCGCGATGTTCGGTGGCCTCATCGTCGCCCTTGTCCGTTCACGGTTTTCGAGCCAGAAATTCATTGTCTTCATCGCTAAGGTCAACCGTGAAGATCTGACATTTATTGGTGACTTGTTGGCCAGCGGCAAGCTGAAGCCCGTGATCGACAAGAGATACACGCTCGTCGAAGTCCCTGAAGCGATGCGCTATCAGGGGACGTGGCGCGCCCGCGGAAAGCTCGTGATCGGCCTCGGCGCTTAACCAAGAATCATCGCTTCTTCCGCCTGCCGAAGCGCCCTGCTCGCGACTCGCTCGGATTCGCCGGAACAATGATCGACGCCATGACGAACTCCTGCCTGATTGCCCGCGGAAAGGGTAACTTTTCAGTGTACTAGGAGCGCTTTGACGGTAGGGCAGCCCCACGCAACCGCCGGTTTAGCGGCTCGGAAAACCACTGCGCCACCAGCGCGCCAAGCACTGCGGCAAGCGCGACTTCTATCGCAATCCAGGCCAGCGGCGAGCCGCGATGAACCTTTACGTAAAGCTGCGTCATCCACACCACCACAAACTCGTGCGTCAGGTAAACCTCATAGCTGTGGCGCCCAAACCATCGTATCGGAGCGGTCCATGCACGGCCAGCGCGTCCGCGCAGCACGCTCGCCAGCATCACCAGGCAGGTGCCTGCCCCAAGCGCTGTGTCGTCGGTGCCGCTTCGCCCCAGCATGTGCATCCAATGCCACGGCGGCCAGATGACGATCACCAGCATCACCGCAGCCCCGGCAATTTGGACTGCCAGCAGCAGCTTCGCGCTCATCCACTTCGGGTTTGCGCGTTGCAGCCGCTCCATGAGCAGCGCGGTCAGGCAACCCAGCGCGATTCCGCTCATTCCGCTCAGGTACGAAGTGCCCTGCCAGATCCCGTTCATGCTCCAAACGGTGCGCGCGAACGGCCCCATTACGACAAATGCCAGCAGCAACGCGACGAAAACCGGCATTCCGCGCCGCCGCCTTACAAGCAAAACGCACGCCAGCGGAAAGAAAAGATAAAACATCTCTTCGATGGAGAGCGACCAGAGCACGTCCCAGTTGGCGGCCAAATAGCCGTGCACAGCTTCATACCAGTTCACGTGAAACGTAAGTGCCGCAAATAGCGCACGCGGCAGAGTTGCGCAGGAAGGCTTGATTCGAAACCCATCCACGTGGAGCAGATGGAGCGCGCTTAGCACAACCAGAAGCAGGATCAGCAGAGGCGCGATCCGCGCAAAGCGAATGCGATAGAACGCTGCCGGACGCATTGCTGCCAGCGAGCCAAAGCGGCGCAGCGAGGTGAGCGTGATGAGAAAACCAGAGATAGCGAAGAAGACCGTAACCCCATTGCCGCCCTGCCAGAAGAGCACATGGAAAATCCGGCTCGGCAAGAGCGTTCGAATGGAGATTGAATAGGTGTAGTACAGCCGGATCTGCCCGTGCAGCAGGATCACGGCAATGATGGAAAGGCCGCGCAGCAGATCGATTCCGTCGAAGCGCATCGTCGCAGCGGGTTCAGTCAAGCGGCTTGGTCGAGCCTCTCTGCCCATCCCACCAGCGTATCCGAGCACACCGCTCACCATCGCCCGGAATTACATAGCGAGCGCAGCAGCTTTTGCCCGAGCCACGAAGGCCCGCACCTTGGTCGCATCCTTCCGCCCCGGCTCCGCTTCCACGCCGCTCACCACGTCCACGCCCCACGGGCGCAGCGTTGCAATGGCCTCGGTCACATTGTTCGGCGTCAGCCCTCCGGCGGCAATCAGCTTCAATCCTTCCGCTCCCTCGAAGAGCAAGCGCCGCGCCTCGGCCCAGTCGTAAGTCTTTCCGGTCCCACCCACCGCTGTCGCCGTTCGCGAATCGACCAGAATCGCATCGGCATTGGAATCGAAATCCAGCGCAGCCCGGCCCTCGACCATCGCCGCATCAAAGTGGATCACACGCAGAATCCGCAGCCCCGGCCCCAGTCGCGCACGCAGCGCGGCCGTCAACTCAGCCGGAGCGTCCCAGTGCAGTTGCACTCCGGTTAGCCCAGCCGCTTCCACCGTCGCGACAATCTCCTCAACCGTCGCATTCACAAACACGCCAATCTTCTCAATCTCTGCCGGCAGCCGCGGCACAATCACGGCCACTTGCTCTGCCGTCACTCGTCGCGGGCTGGGCGCAAACACAAATCCCACCGCATCCGCTCCGGCCTCGGCCGCAATCATCGCGTCCGCCAGCGAAGTGTTCGCGCAGATTTTGATCCAAAGGCTCATCGCTGACCCGTCGCGCCCTTCAGCAACTCCGCCAGCGCGGCGCCCGGATCGGGCTGGCGCATCAGGCTCTCGCCGATGAGAAATGCATCGAAGCCCGCTTTGCGCAAGCGAACAATGTCGTCGTGCGTCGCAATGCCGCTTTCCGTCACCCGCACCACGCTCGCCGGAATCCGGCCGGCCAGCGCCATCGAAGTCTCCGCGCTCACCTCGAAGGTCTTCAAGTCGCGGTTGTTCACGCCGATTGCGTCCGCGCCTGTTTCGCCCAGCGCGTGGAGCACGCCGTCCAGCTCTTCCGCAGTGTGAACCTCCACCAGCACATCGAGCGCAAGCGAGCGTGCGGCCTCTGCCAGGCGTTTCAACTCGGAATCGCTGAGTGCTGCGGCGATCAGCAGAATCGCGTCAGCTCGATGCGCGCGAGCCTCAACAATCTGGTACTCGTCGACGATGAAGTCCTTGCGCAGGCAGGGAAGCGGCGCGGCACTCGACGCCATCTCCAAATTGCGCAGACTGCCCTGAAAATACGTCTCGTCGGTAAGGACGGAAAGCGCAGCCGCTCCGCCCGCGCGATACCGCCGCGCCAGCCACGCTGGATCGAACGCAGCGCGAATCACTCCCTTTGACGGCGATGCTTTCTTGATCTCCGCGATCACCGCGGGTCCCGTTGCAGCCCGTCGGCGCAGCGCGGCAGCCCATCCGCGCGGGCGATGCTCGGCAGCGCGCCTTTCCAATTCCGCTATCGGCACGTCCGCTTTCGCCGCCGCCAATGTCGCGCGCGTCGACGCCAGAATCGTGGCTAAAAATGTGTCCGTGCGGGTCGTCATACTCTCTGTCGAGTATACGGGCGGACAATCCTGCCTCGCCGCTGCGGCGCTTCTGGATTCATCGCGCTGCCGCTGTCGTCTTTGCGCACGCCGCCACCAACTCCCGTGCCGCCTGCCGCCCCAGCCGGATGCAGTCAGGTACGCCGATGCCATCGTATGCATTCCCCACCAGCCGCAGCCCCGGCAACTCAACCACTCTCGCCGCAATCCGCTGCATCCGCTCCTTGTGCCCCACGGCATACTGCGCCATCGCCCGCCGCCAGCGCGAAACCTGCGCATGCTCGGGTTCGATGTCCGCGCTGAACGTCTTTGCCCCCAGAATCGCGGCCATCTCGCGCCGCACCGTCGCAACCAGAGCCTCGTCGCTCTCCGCAAGCAACGCCTCGCGATTCATCCCGCCCAGGAATGCGCGAAAGACAGCCTTCCCCGGCGGCGTGCGCCCCAGAAACTTGCGATGCACAAATGTGCAGGCCAGCATCGCGCGGCCCTCGACCGCCGGAACCAGAAATCCGAAACCCTCCGGCAGCGTCCCGATCTTCTTTTCGTCGTAGATCAAGTTCAGCGTGATCGACGAGGAGTACGGAATTCCGCCAAGCTCGCTGCCGAGCGTTTTGTCGACCGGCCCCAGCAAATCTCCCGCCGCCCACGCAGGCGCCGCCATAATCAGCCCGTCGAAAATCTCTACCGTCCCGCCAGCCTCCACGCTCCAACCGCCCGCCGCCCTCCGAATCGCGCTCACTCGCGTCCCTGTGCGCAAATTCGCCGCATCGATCCGTGCGACCAGCGCATCCACCAGTTGGCTCATGCCTCCGCGCAGCGCAGTAAAAATGGCCGGCGTCTCCCGCTTTGGCCCTGTCGAATTCTTTGCCATGTCCCGCATTCGCTTGTGCGCGGCCAGCATTCCGCGCGTCAGCGAGCCGTACTTTGTTTCCATCTCCACCAGCCGCGGCAGCACGGTTTGCGCGCTCAGTTGCTCGGCGTCGCCGCCATAAATTCCGCTCAGCAGCGGGTCAGCGAGCTGGTCCACCGCCTCCTGGCCAAAGTGCCGCCGCACCAGCGCCGCCACCGACTCGTCGCCTTCGCTCGGCCGTGAAGCGTGCAGCAGCTCGAGCCCCATGCGCATTTTTGTACGCAACCCAAACAATCGGGTCAGCGCCGTGGGAAACAACTTTGTCGGGACCAGGAACATCAGCCCATCGGGCAGAGCAACCAGCCGATTGCGCACCACAATATAGGTCTTGCGCGCCGCATCGTTCGAAGGCAGCAGCTCGGCGCCAAGTCCCAGCTCGCGGCACAGCTCCGCTGCGGCGGGTTTTTCGGTCAGGAACGAATCGGGGCCGCGCTCCAGCACTGCCCCGTTCACAATCTCCGACGCCAGCGATCCTCCCAGCCGAGGCCTTTCTTCGCAGAGGGTGTATTCGACAGAGGCTCCCGCCGCGCGCGCCTTTTCGAGCTCATAGGCCGCCGCCAGTCCCGCAATGCCTCCGCCCACGATCGCAATCCGCATTCTTTTCGCCTCACTCCATGTTTACAGCAATTTGCGACGCATGCGCACGGGAGGGAAACGAGCAGCCTCACCGGAAACTCCGCTTCAAGTTTAGAACCAAGCTGCGGCCCGTCCGCAGCAAGTGATTTAAGGCCTTGGAAGAGCTAGAATCGTCAACGGAGTTCGAATCCGCCTTGCCCCGACCCGAAAATTGTGTCGGGTTTGCCATCATTCATTCCTCGATCCTGATTCCCGGGTGCCTCGCTCGTTCGTCATCCGGCTCTCGCCCGCAGCAGGAGACCTTGCATGACCGCCGAAATCATCCACCGGCTGCATTTCGCCTTCACCATCACCTTCCACTATTTGTTTCCGCAGCTCACCATGGGCCTGGCCCTGCTCATCGTGGTGCTCAAAACCGTGGCCCTGCGCACCGGCAGCGAAACGTGGGATCGCGCGGCTCGTTTCTGGGGCCGCATCTTCGCCATCAACTTTGTCTTTGGCGTGGTCACCGGAATTCCCATGGAATTCGAGTTCGGCACCAACTGGGCGCGCTTCTCGCGGCTCTCGGGCGGCGTCATCGGCCAGCCCCTGGCCATGGAGGGCGTGTTCAGCTTCTTCCTCGAGTCGGCGTTTCTCGGCCTGTTTCTCTACGGTGAAAAGCGCATCTCGAAGCTCATGCACTGGTTCTCGGCGGTGATGGTTTTTCTGGGCTCGTGGATCTCCGGCTTCTTCATCATCGTCACCGACGCATGGATGCAGCATCCCGTGTCCTACAGCCGCATGCCCGACGGCCACTTTGAAGTGATCAGCTTTTGGCAACTGCTCATGAACCCCTGGGGCCTGCTCCAGTACATGCACAATATGACCGGCGCGGTCGTTACCGGCTCATTCGTCATGGCCGCCGTGGGCGCGTTCTATCTGCTCGATGGCCGGCGCGAGGACTACGGGCGCATTTTTTTAAAAGTCGGCGTCATTGCGGGCGTCATCTCGTCCGTCCTCATCATCTTCCCCACCGGTGACCTCGCCGGAAAATACGTCGCGCAATACCAGCCGGCGGCCATTGCCGCAATGGAAGGCCTCTTCAAGACCGAGACCGGCGCGGGAATCGTGCTCATGGGCCAGCCCAACGAGGAAACGGGCCAGATCGACAACCCGATCGTGGTCAACGACGTCCTCAGCTTCCTCATCTACGGCACCACCAAAGCCGAAGTGAAAGGCCTCGACCAGTTTCCGCAGGACCAGTGGCCCACGGCGCTGCCGCTGCTCTTCTACGCCTACCACATCATGGCTGGCCTCGGGACCTGGTTCGTGCTCCTCATGGTGGTGGCCGCACTTCTGCTCTGGCGCGGGCGTCTCTTCACATCGCGCTGGGTATTATGGGCGCTCTTGCTCAGCTTTCCGATGCCCTACATCGCCAACACCGCCGGCTGGATGACTGCCGAACTGGGCCGCCAGCCCTGGCTCATCTACGGATTGATGCGCACCAGCGAGGGCTTCTCCAGCACCGTCTCAGCCAGCAACGGTCTCTTCACTCTGCTCGGCTTTATGGGACTTTATGCGCTGCTCGGCCTGCTGTTCACAGTGCTCATCTATCGCGAAATCGATCATGGACCGGAGCCAAAGAAACCGGCCACTGAATCCGCTGCTGCAGATTGAGCATTTGCAATCGGCCTGTGCGAACTGAAACTGTGAACTACGAACTGCGAACTCGAAACTGAGGTTTTCCTCATGATGGGTTTTCTCTGGTTTTGGCTCGTCGCCGTAATGATCGTCGGCTACGTAGTCCTCGACGGCTTCGATCTTGGCGTCGGCGTACTGCACCTTGTTCTGGTCCACACTGAGGCAGAGCGCAGGGCCACGCTCGCCTCCATCGGCCCCGTGTGGGACGGCAACGAAGTTTGGCTCCTCGCCGGCGGCGGCACGCTCTACTTCGCCTTTCCGCTGCTCTACGCCTCGGCCTTCAGCGGCTTCTATCTGCCGCTGATGATCGTGCTCTGGCTGCTGATCCTTCGTGGCGTGAGCCTTGAGCTGCGCAATCACATCGATGTGGGCGTCTGGCGCGCTCTCCTCGACGGCGTCTTCGGCGTTTCAAGCGCCCTGCTTACCATCTTTTTCGGCGCGGCCCTGGCTAATGTGCTCCGCGGCGTTCCGCTCAATGCCGAAGGCTATTTCTTCCTGCCCCTCTGGACCAACTGGCAGCCCGGCGTCCTGCCTGGCATTCTCGATTGGTACACGGTCATTGGCGGCCTCGTTGCGCTCGTCGCGCTCACGCTCCACGGCGCCTTGTGGCTCTCGCTCAAAACCTCTGGAGATCTCGAGCAGCGCGCGCGCAGCGTGGTCTCGCCCCTCTGGCTCATCCTTGTCGCGCTCACCGTTGTCAGCCTCTTCGCCACCATCGCCGTGCGCCCCGCCAGCCTCGACAACTATTTCCGCTACCCGGTCACATTCATCGTTCCCATCGGCGTCGTCGCCTCGCTCGCTGCCATCCCGCTCTGGAACCGGAAGCGCCAGCCGCTGAAAGCCTTCCTGGCCTCGTGCCTCTACTTGTTCTTCATGCTGGCCGGCGCCTGCTGGGGACTCTATCCCGTGCTGCTGCCCGACTCGACCGGCGCAGCGAACGACATCACGCTCAGCCGCGCAATCTCCGGCCCGCACACGCTGGCCGTTGGTCTGGCCTGGTGGCTCGTCGGCATGGCTCTGGCCGTCGGCTACGTCGTCTTTGTCTACAGCCGCTTCAAAGGCAAAGCAGACACCCACGCCGATGGTCACTGAGCGTGGGTCGATTCCCGAACTACAGCTTCACCAGCGTTCCCGCCGCCGCCGCATGGCGAAACGCTTCGGCCTGGCCATCCATTTCCGCGTCCCAGTTCTTGGGCTGGTAGATGCAGCACAGCTCCTGCGCCAGCGGATCGCCCGTCAGCGCGTAAGCTCGCGCCCGCGACCCGCCGCAGATCTCCTTGAACTCGCAGGCGCCGCACTTGCCTTGCAGGCGGCTGGTGTCCCGCAGGGCCTTGAAGATCGGCGCGTTGCGGTAAATCTCGGCCAGCGGCGTCTCGCGGACATTGCCGGCATGGATGGGCAGAAAGCCGCTGGGATAAACGTTGCCCACATGCGAGATAAACATGAACCCTTTGCCGTCGTTCACGCGGCGCGTGGCCCAGCCCATGTTGCGCGTCTTGGCGTCGGCCGTCGGCGTTCCCGGCTCATACGCGGCTCCATGCGCCCGGTCCGCTCCTTGTCCCCCCGCACCATGCCCCGATCCGTTCCCCGCTCCGTGCCCCATCCGGCGCTCTTCCAGATTGTGTTGCAGCAGGTAGCGCCGATAGTGCATCGCTTCCGTCGTCTTGATCTGGAAATTTGCCCGCCTTGAGAGCTCGTAAATCTTGCCGAAGACCTGCTCAAATTCTTCGCCGCTCAGCAAATCGTCCAACTGGCCACGTCCCACGGGAACCAGAAAGAACACATTCCACATCACGATCGCCAGCTTCTCGAACAGATCGCACAGGTTGTCGAGGTCGTTTACGTTGTGCCGGCTCACCGTCGTATGAACCTGGATTGGGATACCGGCCTCATTAGCCCATTCAATCGCTTGAATCGTCCGTGCCCATGCTCCAGCCAGCCCGCGAAACGCGTCGTGAATCTCGGGCGTCGAGCCGTCGAGCGAGATTCCGAGCCGCACCAGCCCGGCCTCCTTCATCTTGAAGATCGCCTCGCGGGTCAGCAGCGGCGTGGCGCTCGGAGTCACCGCAACGTGCACATCCTTGCTGGCGGCATAGCGGATCAACTCAAAAAGATCCTTGCGCTTCAGCGGGTCGCCGCCGGTAAAGACAAAAATGGGAATGTGCATCGCGGCGATCTGGTCGATGAGCGCCTTGCCCTCTTCATGGGTCAGCTCGTCGGGATGCGCGATGGGCTGCGCCGCCGCGCGGCAGTGCTTGCAGGCAAGGTCGCAGGATTGCGTAATCTCCCAAATCGCGAGGAACGGCGATTCGTCGTAGTCGATCCCGCCTCGTGCGGGAATGTTTTGCATTGGTTGCATCGGCATGGGGCCTCCCCGGCGCGACTGCGCCGCCAAAATTGCTCGAATCGCGGCAGCCTGACGTGCCAAATTTCCCGGCGCCTGGGGATGGAGCGGTTTCCTACCGAAAACTTGGCGGCTCATTCTCCGGCCGAGCCGCAGCCAGGAAAACCGCCCCCGAGGGCCACGATTCCGGTCCAGAAGAACACTGTCCGGGTGGGTCAGGCTGTGATTGGGATCACTTTATGGGCCTCATTCGGGAAGCCCGAGGACCCTCGCTGGACAAAATCGGGAATCGGGACCACAATTCTGTCACGGTCAAGGCCACTTGCCTCGTCCCGCGCCTATAGTGGCAGTGCGGGAGTTCCGCAGCCGGCAACGGAGTCGGCAACTTGAGTTAAGGTGAGTTGGATCACCTTTTCATGTGCGGCAAAGCACCGCAAAACCAGCATTGCCGATGAGACTATTTGAACTCACCGTAAGGAGGTACCTATGGCCGCCGTATTGAAGCCAGGTTGGACGAAACCCTCCACCATCCTTTTCGCCATCGAAATACCGCCCAACGAGAAGGCATTTTCGTTCGCACTTGCCCAAGCCAGGGAATCCGGTTCCGATCTCATCCTCCTCCACGCCTATGACACGCTCGTCGCAGTCGCATCGGAGTCCTCGGGCATTCGCTATTACGACTATGCCGCCGCCTCGCGCTCTGAAAAGCACCACCTCGAGCCGCTCGCGCTGCGCGTCCGCGAGGCGGGTCTCAAATGTGAAGTCGTCGTGCGCCCGGGCCTGCCCGCCGACGAAATTCTCGCCTTCACGCGTGAGCGCCAAATCGACCGCATCGTCATGGGCACGCACTCGCCGGGTCCCATCGGCAAGCTGCTGGTAGGTTCAGTGGCTGAAGCCGTGTTGCGCACTGCTACTTCGCCGGTCTTCATCATCGGTCCTGAGGTCGTTGACGGCGCCCATCGCAACTTTGCCACCCGCACCATCCTCTGTGCTGTCAGCCTGCATCAGGCCAGCCCCGTCATCGCTGCATTTGCCGCGGAGCTGGCCGCGCAGCACGGCGCGCGCCTGATTCTGCAGCATGTCATCCGGCCCCAGGACCGCGCCGAGTTTCTTGCCGGTCGCTCGCTCGACGAGGTGGAAGCGGGCATGATCGCGCTGGTTCCCAGGGAGTTGCAGGGCCAAATTGCCATCCAGACGATCGTGGTGCCCGGCGACCCGACCGAAGAGCTGCTTTATCAGGGCCGCGCGCAGCAGGTTGACCTTATCGTCCTCGGCGCGCAGGGCGCTTCAGCCTTTGCGGCCATAACCCGGCACGGCGTGGTGTACAAGACTCTCGCCCACACCCACTGCCCCGTCATCACGCTTTCGCCGGTAGTGCTCGCCGAGTGCGGGTCGAAGGCAGAGAACCTGCGCCCGGCCGAAGCCTACATGGCCGGCGTCTTTTAGCGCCACTCGAAATCGATCCGCGCCCTCGCGGGTTTGCCGGGCCCGCGCCATGTACCCCTCCGCCTTGGCCTACTCACCATAGAATTCCAGCTGAATGATGCGCTATACTTGCCGCATCGGGCTGCATCGGTTCGGCTTTCGCCCCGAAGCGAGGTGCGTCTTCTCGAGAGACACCGCCATCGGCACGACCGACGTTCCATTAGAGCAGACAACGCGCTGGCGCGCCGTGGTTCGTGTGCTCCGAAGTCCAATCGATAGTTTAAGTTGCGCCCTGCTCCCCTCGTCCTGCGCTCTTTGCGGCTCCCCCTTGCCGCAGCTCTCTTCCGTTCCAATTTGCCCTGTTTGCTGGTCGGAGTTCTCCGTTCAGTCCGGCCCCGTCTGCGCCCGCTGCGGCGACGCCCTGAGTTCGACCGCAGGGCCCACCGTTTCAATGCTTTGCCGCACTTGCCGTCTGGCGCCGCCGCCTTTTGTCCGCGCCGTCTCCCACGGTGTGTACTTGGGGCCCATGCGTGAGGCCATTCACGCGCTCAAATACGACCGCCTGCACTCGGCCGCCCGCGAGCTGGGCCGCATGTTGGCCGGCGCAATCGCGCAACTGGCCGGCGAAGCGCCCGCTGAAATGCTCGTGGTCCCAGTGCCCCTGCATCGCTCCAAGTACGCGCAGCGCGGATTCAATCAGTCACGTTCGCTCGCCGCCGCGGCGCTCAAATTCCTGCACGCGAGCCACCCGCAATGGCGGCTTACGCTCGCTCCCAGCACGCTCATGCGCCTGCGCGCCACTGGGAGCCAGGCTGGCCTCAATCCGCGCGAGAGGCGAATCAACGTCCGCGGCGCATTTTCAGTCTCCGATCCGTCAAAAGTAACGGCGCAGAACATTTTGCTGGTGGATGACATCCTCACCACGGGAGCCACGGCGCGAGCTGCTGCGCAAACCTTGCTCAATGCCGGGGCTGCTTCCGTCTGGGTAGCCACGTTGGCGCGCGCGCAGCGCTCCACGGGATTTGGGCGGCCCTTGAACTCGGCCCGCGACGAGGACAACGATGAGGACAACGATGAGGACGACGAAATCCTCACCGCCGCGGCCTCAAACGCAGCATCGGCAGATTCATCGACTTTGAGGAAACAGCCATCTTTTTAGCCCCGGGGAAAAGAGATGTCGTTGGGAAAAGCCATGATTCACGCGCGCAAGCAGAAGGCGATTGCCAAGGCTGTTGTGATGGCCGCGGACCACGGTGCCGCGCCGCACGTCCACGCGCACATTCTGCAGATGCCGGTTCTCGTGCTGAACGCGTCCTACGAGCCGATCAACATCTGCGGCGCTCGCCGCGCGCTCGTGCTGGTTCTCAAGGGCATCGCCCGCACTGAGGAGGAGCATGGTCTCTCGTTGCACGCGCAGCGCACCATCATCGCCATGCCCTCGGTCATCCGTCTGCTCGAATACCGTCGCATCCCCCACCAGACGCGCGCCCTCTCGCGCAAGAACATTCTGCTGCGCGACCGCAACACCTGCCAGTACTGCGGCGAAGCCATGCCGCCCAGCGAGCTCACCCTCGACCACGTTGTTCCGCGCTCGCGCGGCGGCAACTCCACCTGGGAAAATCTCGTCGCCTGCTGCCACGAGTGCAACCGCCACAAGGGCAATCGCCTGCTCAGCGAGATCGACGACATGATCCTGCTTCGTGAGCCGCGCCCCTTCTCGCTCCACACCAGCCGCCAGATCATGCGCATGTTGGGCCGCAGCGACGACCGCTGGCGCAAGTACCTGTTCTACTAGGGACTCAGCAATACGGCGCTACACAAGGTTGTCGAATGGGTTCTCGTGCGAGCTGGAGAACCACGTGCCGCGATCGCGTTAAACTGCTTCGCGTACCACTTCATCAAGAATCACCGCGCGCCGCGCACAACCTCCGCAATGCCCACTGGCGTGACCGCCGCCTTTGGGAAGTGCAAGACTTGGTTGCCCTCTGGGGACGGATGAGCGGAGGGTGGAAAGAGTGGCGGCATGGCCGATGATCGCGAGTTGGACCTCTACCACGGTCGGGCGAATCACGAAGATAATCTTCATGTAAGCCGGACATCAGTATTTCTCAACTTTAACGGCTTTATCGCCGTCGCAGTCGGAATAGCGAAGGAGACATGGCTTATGCTTTTGTTCTCCTTGACTGCGTTCCTTATTGATCTTGTTTGGGCCTTATGGGCATCAGATGCGTCGACCTTTATTCGCGGTCTGCGTGATCATGGAGGCGGAAGGGCAGATGAACAACTTTGGCAGCGACAACGGAAAGATCGACGCTGGAGACCTAGTCCCCTCGTCCTTATGAGCGTTTTGCTGCCTTGGTTCCTCGTTCTCGTTTGGCTTGCGATATTCGTGACCCTCTCGTGGCCATGGGTTTCACAGCACCTTGCCACGCCAGGTCTTTTCGTTGACTCGGCCCGGACTTTCCGGTAATCATTGGACCCTGCGCGGGTTCTTCCTGGGGTAGCAGAACGCACGCGCAAAATCCTCGAGCGTCCGCCTGTGCCCCTTCACAGCCGCATGCTCTTTCCTTAAACCGAAGTACACCATCGCCGCATCGCCAACGGGAAACCGAAGATGAACACTCGACCCATTCGCGCGCTCCTGTCCTTGCTCGTTCTCCTGTTTGCCGCGCCCGCACTCCGGCTCGCCGCGCAAAATCCATTCACCACTCTCGAAGATGCAGCCAAGGAAAAACTGGCCGAGCAAGCCATCGAAACGCTGCTCAACAACCAGCTCCCGCTCACGCTGAATGCCAACGACGTGTATCCCACCGTCACCACGCTTCCCGGCGGCCCGTTCAACCCGCAGCCGCTGCAACTCACGGCCGACGAGCTCAATCAGCCCCTCCCTCCCGGCGACTACACCATCAACACTCTCGACTTTTGTTCGGAATATTCTGTTCACCAGCCTGGCGCTGGCGTCGCCTACGTGCTCGGTCCCTACGAGGGCAAAGCTGCCGGCGCCATCGGCGCGCTCATCTGGCGCGGAATCGTCCAATTCAACATCGCGCCGCAATCGCTGCAGGCCGTTTCGTGGGCCATCCAATCGGGCTTGACCTACGACCAGATTCCGAAGACCTATCAGGGGATCATCGACCAGGTGATTCCCGACTTCAAAAGCGAAATCACCGGCGACTTTGTCGTGAACCTTGAAACGGCCTACAACAACGCCGCGAAAACCGCGAAGCTGCCGCCGCTCGACACGATGCTCGCCAAAATGGGCACGCCGGGCCAGCTCGCTCTCGACGCCGAGCGCCAGCGCGCCATTCTCACGGCGAAGAATACCAACGATCAACTCACGCAGCAGACTCTCTTCCAGGGCCAGCAAAGCGGTCTCTACACGCCGGTGAAGGCCGAGAACGGCCCGTGGACCGAGCGCGTCAAGGGCCAGGTCTACATGAAGCTGCTCATCGCCGGCGGCAATATGGCCACCAACAACGTCATGCAGATTCGCGTCATGCCGCCGCCAACAGTAAACGCGCACAACGCCGGCCCAGACCCGCGTCTCGTTCCGTATCTCGCCCCGCACCCCATTCCGCATCTCGTTCGCGCTGCCTACGGCGAACCGCAGACCGCTCCGTCCGGCGAAGGTTCCGGCACAAGCCTCACGGGCCTGATGCAAGGAATGCTCGGCTACTCGCAAGGTCGCGGCGCGCAAGCCCTCGGCCAGGTCCCCGTCGTATCCCAAAACGCGTCGCCCGCGCCACCGTCGATCCCAGCGGGCCAGGTGCAGGCAAGCCAAGGCAATGTGAGCGTGATTCGCGCCGGAACCACGACGCCGGTTCCGCTCCAACCCGGCGACACCATAAATCAAAACGACACCATCCAAACCGGAGCAGGCGCAAGGGCCTTCATCCAATTCAACGACAACACCCAGATGACACTGAGCGAAAACACCAAGCTGAAAATCGACGATTACGTCTACGATCCGAACGGCACAAGCAACGCCGCACACTACAGCATTCTTGAAGGTGCCTTCCAATACGTCAGCGGATTAATCGAGAAGAAGGATCCCGCCAACGTCCGCATCGATACTCCGGTCGATGGAATCGGTATCCGCGGGACCGAGTTAATCAGCAAGGTCGACCCGGCCGCACACACGCTTGAGATTGATCTGATCTCGGGCGCCATCGCGCTCACGCCAACAGGCTCAACTATTGCCGGGCCCACCATGTCCGCGCCGGTCCAGATCGAGGTCACGCCGCAGGGCATTCAGGTGCTGCCCCTCACCGAGGATCAATACAACACAATCAAAGCGCAACTGACGCCGGGCACGCCCACCTCATAGGCAGCGTTCGGTACGCCAGATTCCGCGTCGGCCTGCACATCCAGCCGATTTCCCGCAACCCGCTGAATCCGCGATCTTTACCTCGGCGTTCTCCCCTCAACCAGCGCATAGTCGCTGCGACCCGCCAGGCTCGAGACACATCTAACCATAGGAAACCGGGTTGAACGAATCAGGCGCACGATCTTGCCTGAAGCCGGTTGCAAGGAGCAACGCCATGCGCATCCGCAAACTTCAACTCGCAGCCTTCGTAATAGCTGGATCCTTGCTCGGGGCTATTCCCGCGCTAGCGGCAGATAGCAGCAATCAGCAGGGAAAGGCAGTCGTCACGGTTCTGTCCGGAAGCGAAATCCCCGGCGGCATTCCCCAGGACGCGTTGCACCTCAAGGTGGACGGAAAAGATTCGACCATCACCGGGTGGACGCCCCTGCGCGGCCCGCAAAGCACAGTTGAAATGGTCGTGCTGATTGACGATGGCGCGCGCCAGAGCCTCGGCTTGCAGATGAAAGACATGGCGAAGTTCATCCAGGGCCTGCCGCCGAATAGTAAGGTCGCGGTCGCGTACATGGAGAACGGACGTGCCGTATTTGCTGGTCCCTTGAGTACCGATCTCGCCGCAGCCGCTCGCGAGCTGCACTTGCCTCTCGGCGGCGGGATGGCTGGTGCAAGCGCGAGTCCGTACTTTTGCCTCTCCGATCTGGCGAAGCATTGGCCTTCGACCGACGCCCATGCGCGGCGCGAGGTTGTCGCGGTGACAGACGGCGTCGACTATTACGACATGCGATACGATCCGGAAGATCCGTACGTGCAGGCGGCCATCGAAGATTCGGTGCGCGCGCATCTCATCGTCTACTCCATCTACTGGCGCAACTCGGGCCTCGCCGACCGTACGAACTACGCATCCTTTTCCGGCCAGAGCCTCATGGCGGAACTCACTGAAGCGACAGGCGGCAACAGCTATTGGTTCGGAAACGGAGATCCGGTGTCCTTTGAACCCTATCTCGCTGACATTAGCCGGCGTCTCGAAAACCAGTACGAACTGGACTTCATCACACCCATGGGAGGCAAGCCTCAGATGGCGGGCATGAAGCTGAAGCTGGCCTTACCGGCAAAATTCGACGCGCCGCAGCAAGTGTATGTGCACCCGGTCGCGCAGTAACTCCGGACGCTCCATGCGCACTCACAGCATTTTCGGAATTGCCGTAGTCCGAAAGCACACACTCAAGTGGCTTTTTCCCCAACCGGGGTCCCCACAGATTGGTCCTCGTCTGTGGGGTGGAAGTAAAAGCCACCTATCAATACACTCAAAAAGTCTACATGTATTCCGAAAATGCTCTAGTAGGCTAGCGCCACCGCGTCGGCGCGCATCTCGCTGCCCGCCGCGTACACGCGATCCGCTCCCTGCTTGCGCAGCTCGATGCACTCGTAGCGCCCGAACCCGCCGTCGCTCTCGCCCATCGGCCAGCCCAGATCCTCGAGCGCCTTGCGCGTCGCGGCAGGAACGCCCGCTTCGAGTCGCAGGATTCCGCGTGGCCCCATGCCCGGCCGGTCCTCGCCCATCGTCTGCGACGAGCCTTCGTGGTGCCAGCGCGGGCTGTCGGCCGCGCCCTGCACGTCCAGCCCGTAATCCACGCGGTTCAGAATAATCTGCGTCTGTCCCTGCGGCTGCATGTCGCCGCCCATCACGCCAAACGACAGCCACGGCACGCCGTCCCTCGACGCGAATCCGGGAATGATCGTCTGGAACGGCCGCTTCCCCGGCGCGTAGATATTCGGATGGCCATCCTGGAGTGAGAACAACTGGCCGCGATCCTGGAACATGAAGCCGAGCCCATCGGCCACGAGTCCCGATCCCATGCCCCGGAAGTTCGATTGAATCATCGACACCATCATCCCGTCTTTGTCGGCAGTCGTGAAGTAAGTCGTATCGCCATGGCTCGGCGCCTGACCCGGCGAAACGTGCTCGTTGATCGCATTCAGCCGGATCAGCTTCGCCCGCTCCTTCGCGTACTCCTTTGAGTTGAGCCACGCAATCGGAATTTGCGCAAAGTGCGGATCGGCGTAGTAGCGAGCGCGATCTTCGTATGCCAGCCGCTTCGCCTCAATCTGCACCTGCAGCGATTGCGCTGATTGGAATCCGAACCCGCGCATATCGAAGTTTTCGATGATGTTGAGCATCTGCAGCGTCGCCAGCCCCTGCGTGTTCGCGGGCATTCCATACACATCCACTCCGCGATACTTCGTCACCAGCGGCTCAACCCACTCCGCCTGGTGTTCGCGCAGGTCCTCTGCTGACAGCCATCCCCCAATGCGCTTGAAGTACGCATCGATCGTCTGCGCAATCGGTCCATCGTAAAACGCATCGCGGCCTCCTGAGGCAATCATCTGGTAGGTGCGCGCAAGATCCGGATTCCGCCGCACATCGTACTCGTTTGGCGCGATGCCGCCCGGCATATAGGTCTTTGCCGCGTTGGCCGTCTCCTCCACGCCCGAGCCGGGCCGAAGAAAAACCGCCATGTTGCGCTTGATGTAATAGCCGATAATCTGCGGTGTCGGGTCGCCCGCCTCACACGCAGCGATCGCAGGTTCGAATAGCTCCGCCCACTTGAGCTTGCCGTAGCGTTGGTGCAGCGTCCACCATCCGTCCAGCGCGCCGGGAGTTGAAACGCTGACGGCGCCCAATGATGGAATGTGTCCATTCACCGCGCGCGATCGCACCATGGCCAGCGAAAGCGATTTTGGCGACCGCCCTGAGCTGGCCATTCCCAGCAGCCTTCCCGCCTCCGGATCCCACACGAAAGCGAAGCAGTCGCCGCCCAACCCGCTGCTCACCGGCTCAACGAATCCCAGCACGGCATTTGCGGCCACCGCCGCATCCACCGCGGACCCTCCGCGCTTCAGCATCGCAATCGCGGTCTGTGTCGCCAGCGGATGCGCAGTTCCCGCGGCGCCATTCATGCCTAGTGCCGGTGACCGCGTTGCAAAGCTCGCGCCCGAAGGCCGGTCGCCGGCGTGAACGTCGGGGCGAATGAATTGCTCCGCACCCGCGGGTTGGAATTTTGGCAGATCGGTTGTTTCGCCCGAGCCACTCTGGCCCAAACCTGTTGCATGGCCCTGCATTGTGGCGGCCGCTCCGGCGGCAGCCAGGGGAAGCGTTTGAATGAATGTTCGGCGGCGCATGGCAATGTCCCTCCTCCTCAATCTACACGGGCGCTCGCAGCGCGGGACAGGTCGGTTTCTCGGCCATCGGATCGGTGAATCGTTCCAGAGAGGCAGAGTAGAATGGCCGGGGATGACCACGAACCATAAGATTTTGTTTCTCGCTGCGCTGCTCACTGTTGCGCCCGAAGTCCTCAGCGCGAGACCGCAAGCCCCTGACCTCGGTCCCAACGTATTCGTCTTCGATCCCTCCATGTCCGCTGCTGCCATTCAGCGGCAGATCGACAAGGTCTACGCGATCCAGGAGCACAGTGAATTCGGATCGGCGCGCGATGCCCTGCTCTTCTTGCCCGGCAGCTATAGCGTCGACGTGCCCATCGGTTTCTACACGCAGGTCCTTGGTCTGGGTGCGACACCCGATGCCGTCCACATCACCGGCAATGTGCATGCTGACGCCAGTCTGCCGCGCAACAACGCCACCTGCACGTTCTGGCGCGCCGCTGAGGGCTTCTCCGTCACTCCGACCGGTGGCTCCATGCAGTGGGCCGTCTCACAAGCCGCGCCATTCCGCCGCATGCACGTCGACGGCAACCTTGTGCTTCACCAGAATCACGGCTGGGCCAGCGGCGGCTGGATGGCGGATACCTTGGTCGACGGCGCCGTGGACTCGGGTTCGCAGCAGCAATGGATCGCGCGCAACAGTCAGTGGGGAAGATGGACCGGCTCCAATTGGAATATGGTGTTTGTCGGCGACGTCTCTCCTCCCGCTGGCGAATGGCCCTCGCCGCCTTACACCAAAGTCGCCCGCGTACCTGTCGTGCGCGAAAAACCGTTTCTGTATGTCGACGCGCGCGGAAACTATCTTGTCCGCCTGCCTGCGCTGCGCCACGATAGCTCCGGCATCACCTGGCGCGGAGGCATAACCCCTGGCCGTTCCATCCCACTCAACCGCTTCTTCATCGCGCATCCCGGCGATACGGCTGCCGCAATCAACACGCAGGTTGCACAGGGCAGGAATCTCCTCTTCACTCCAGGCATTTACGAGCTCACTGAAGCAATTCGCGTCACGCGGCCAGGCACCGTTGTCCTCGGCCTTGGGTTCGCCACCCTGAAGCCCATCCATGGCACAGCCGCACTCACCACCGCCGATGTGGATGGCGTGATTGTCGCCGGCCTGCTCGTCGATGCCGGTCCCGTGGAATCACCAGTGCTCGTTGAAGTCGGTCCTGAAGGTAGCCATGCGAATCACGCGCGCAACCCGATCGCATTGGACGACGTCTTCTTCCGCGTCGGCGGAGCAGGCGTGGGCCGCGCTGTCGTCGACCTGCGCATCAACGCCAACGACACGATCGTCGATCACACATGGATCTGGCGTGCCGACCATGGCTCAGGCGTTGGCTGGAACCTGAACACCAGTGCCAACGGCCTCGTTGTAAACGGCAACCGCGTTACGGCCTACGGCCTCTTTGTCGAGCATCACCAGCAGTATCAGGTGTTGTGGACCGGCAACGCCGGGCGCACCTACTTCTACCAATCTGAAATCCCCTACGATCCCCCAGACCAGGCAAGTTACTCGAGCGGTTTGGATGCCAACGGCCTGCGCATCAACGGATGGGCTTCCTATAAGGTGGCCGCCGACGTCGTCAGCCACGAAGCCTGGGGCCTCGGAATCTACTCTGTCTTCCGCCATCCCGACGTCGTGCTCACGCGCGCAATCGAGGTGCCAATCACTCCGGATGTGCGTTTCCATCACATGATTACGATCGCTCTCGACAACCTGGGCGAGATCTCTCACATCATCGACGATGCCGGCGGCGTTGCATCTACGCATCCGCGCGTCACGCCAAAACTTGCTGAGTTTCCGTAAGGTGTGAGCTTCGCCTTCGATCGCCGGTTGCGCGGCAAAGTCCCTCCGATCGGTCTTCAGCGGCGCTCTAAACGTGAAAAGTGCCCGTCCTCTGGCCCAAGTCTTTCGGCCCGGGATCGAATCCCTGCACCCAAATCAGGTTTATGCGAATCTAGATAGAAGTACGCCCGATTTGTTGTTCGCCGCACTTCCCCGGCCCTTACACAAAACAGAGCTCCAAGCAACAGAGGATAAAACTGTTGTCCGCGATCGACTCCACATTGCCTGCCCTCCCCTCCGATCCCGCTGCCGCTGGTAAGCGCAACGGATCGGGAGCCGGTGCTCCGCATGCGCAGATTCAGAATCCCAATCTCGCGCTGCCCGTGGCCTGGAAGCCGAGGGTGAATCCATGGCTGATCGCGATGACTGTGGCCCTCGCCGCATTCATGGAAGTGCTCGACACCTCCATCGCCAACGTGGCCCTACCGCACATTGGGGGCGCACTCGGCGCAAGCACCGACGAGGCCACGTGGGTGCTCACCAGCTACCTCGTCTCCAACGCCATCGTCCTCCCGCTGGGCGGCTGGGCCTCTTCGGTCATGGGCCGCCGCAACTTCTTCGTCTTATGCATCACCATCTTTACCATCGCCAGTTTTCTTTGCGGCGCCGCTCCCTCTCTGCCCATCCTCCTGCTCTGTCGCGTCCTTCAGGGAGCCGGTGGAGGCGGTATGCAGCCCATGGCGCAGGCCATCATGGCTGACTCGTTCGAGCCGCACAAGCGCGGCCAGGCCTTCGCTCTCTACGGCCTCGTCGCCGTGCTCGCGCCATCCATCGGCCCCACGCTCGGCGGCTGGATCACCGACAACTTCTCCTGGCGCTGGATCTTCTTCATCAACATTCCCGTCGGCATTCTTGCCTTCATCCTCGTCACGCGCCTCGTCGAAGATCCGCCGTGGATCAAGGCCGATCCTTCGCGCTTGCGCAACATGGATTATGTCGGCCTCGGCTTTCTCACCCTCGCCATGGGCGGCCTGCAGATCATGCTCGATAAAGGCGAAGAGAACGACTGGTTCTCCTCGCCCTTCATCTGCGTCTTCGCGACTCTCTTCATCGTTGGCATCATCGGCCTCTTCGTCTGGGAATGGCGACAAAAAGAGCCCCTCATCAACCTGCGCCTCTTCCGCTACAGGAACTTCGCCATCTGCTGTTTCCTCATGATGCTGGTGGGCGGCGTGCTCAATGCCAACACCGTTCTGCAGCCGCAATTCACGCAGCAGTTGCTCGGCTACACCGCAACCACTGCCGGCCTCGCTCTCACCGCCGGCGGAGTTACGCTCGTCTTCATGATGCCGCTGGCCGGAATTGCCACCGGTAGAATCTCCGCTCGCTACCTCGCCGCTTTCGGCTTCATGATGCTCGTCATCACCTTCCGTTATGCGGCAGACGTTACCAATCTTCAGATGAGCTTCGCCGAGGCATCGTGGCTGCGCGTCGTGCAAATGTTTCCGCTGCCGTTCTGCTTCATCTCCATTACCACCGCCGCTTACGTGGGAATGCCGAGGGAGCAGAGCAACCAGGTCGCCGGACTCATCAACTTCGTTCGCAACATCGGCGGTTCCATCCTCATTGCCATCACCAACGCCCAGGTCACAAGCCGTGCCATGTGGCATGAGCAGCACCTGCAGCAGGCCATGCTCCCCGGAACCATCGCCTTTGACCAGCACAAACAAGCCCTTACCGCGGCCTTCAACCATGCATTTGGCGTCGCCAACGGTAGCGCCATGGCTCTGGCCCAGATTTACAACCAAATGAAGGATCAGGCGCGTATGCAGGGCTACCAGGACGTCTACATGGAGCTCTCCTATGCGTCGATCGTTCTCGTCTTCCTCGCCTTCATGCTGAGCAAGAACCGCCCTGGCGAAGGCGGAGGTGGTGCCGTGCACTGATTTTGCTGCGCGCACTGATTCCGCGCCGCCCGGTCGAAGCGAGTGGTTCCGCGACTGCGTGATTCTGCTCGTGCAGACCCATCTCCGCGCCGCTTCCGGTCGCTGTGCTGCTTTGCATAGCCCTTTCCATCCAAACGGCCTATAATTCCTCGAAGAATTCCGCTCAAGTCAAAAGATGCCCGATCGTTGACATCTTCCGAGGAGGCTTTCATGTTGAAATCATTTCTGCTCTTTTTTGCGGTGGCCCTGCTGGCCATAGCGTGTTTACCATTGCAAGGCCGCAGTCCGCAGCAAACCGCCCCAGCGCCAGCGCCTGCTCCCGCCCCAGCGCCTGCTCCCGCCCCAGCGCCTGCTCCCGCCCCAGCGCCTGCTCCCGCCCCAGCGCCAGCTCCCGCCCCAGCGCCAGCGGCCGCTCCCGCTCCTGCACCCGCTCTTGTTCCCCCGCAGACAGCCACGACCGCGCCGCCGGTGGCGGTCAAGAATCCCGTCAAGCCTACCCCCGAATCGCAGGCCAAGGCCAGGAACCTGTATCGAATGGACTGCGCCATGTGCCACGGGGACAATGGAAACGGCAAGACCGATATAGCCACCAGCATGGAGCTCACCATGGGCGATTGGACCGATCCCAAGACTCTCGCCGGTAGGGAAGACTGGGAGCTGTTCAACATCATCCGCGTCGGCAAGGACAAGATGCCTCCAGAGTCGTCAGGTCGCGCCACCGACACTGAGGTCTGGAACCTCATCATCTACATTCGCACCTTCTCCAGGTCGCAACCGTAGGCGCCGGCCGCTTCAGCCCAGTAGTAGGCTGCGGAAAAACTGCTCCAGAGGGGCACGAAGTGTCAGGGCACGACTTTAGTCGTGCCGTAAGTAAGCGAATTAAGATCTGTTGGCCTTTAGGCCCTGAGGGATGCATTTCGAGAACTCCCTACCCAAACATGGCCTTCTTCCGCAGCCTCCCAGGTTTCGTATCTTCTGTCATGATTGAGCGATGGCTCGTACGACTGACTTTCAAAACAAGTGGGCGTTAATCACCGGGGCCAGCTCCGGAATCGGCGCGGCGCTCGCGCGGGAGCTTGCTGCCCGCGGCGCAAAACTCATCCTCACCGCGCGCCGGCGCGATCGCCTGCAAGCCCTCGCCGCCGAACTTGCCGCCAAAGGCGCCGAGACGCGCATCGTCGTTGCCGACCTCAACGATCCGGCCGCTCCCGAGCAAATCTTCGCTGCCACTGAGGGTGCCGGCCTCGTCGTCGACGTCCTCGTCAACAACGCCGGCCTCGGCCAGTACGGCGCTTTCTCGAACGGCGACGCCGATCAGCAGTTCAGCCTGGTGCGCGTTAACTGCGAAGCCGTCGTCCGCCTCTCGCGCCTTTTCATTCCACGCATGGTCGAGCGGCGTCGCGGCTGGGTGCTCGTCGTCGCATCCACTGCCAGCTTCCAGCCCGTCCCCTACCTCTCCACCTACGCGGCCACCAAGGCATTCGACCGCTTCTTCGCGCTCGGCGTCGCCGCTGAAGTTGCAAAATTCGGCGTGAAAATCACCGCGCTCTGTCCCGGAACCACTGAGAGTGAGTTCTTTGAAGTCGCCAACGCCAGTGTCTTTCGCGGCCGCGACCTGCAATCCGCAGAAGACGTCGCGCGCATCGCCATCGACGCGCTCGCGCGCGGTCAGCGCACCATCAGCCCCAAGCTCTCCGGCAAACTCCGCTCGTTTCTCGTCCGCTTCCTGCCGGTCAGCCTCATCACCTGGTTCGTCGAAAAGTTCGCGCGCCCAAAAGCCTGAAGAGCGGAGACTTGATCCGCCGCAAGCCGGCCGTGGTCCTCTTGGTTACTCGCCGGCAGTCGTCAGGCTGAATGAGTCGAAAAAAGCTTTCACGTCCTCTTCGCGCCGCGCGCCTGTGCTTGGGAAGGTCGCAATCAGCATGTAGAGTTTCGTTCCCTTCAGAATCAGTCGCCCATTCAAAATGCCGCCGCCCGCATTGCGCGCCACAAAGTCTCGGGTTCGGTACCCGTCGCGGTCGCCCCCATTGTGGTCGCTCCTCGTCTCGCTGATCAAACTGGTCTGGGTGCGTCCCAAAGCCCCGTTTCGCGCCATATCCAGCGTCTTTTCCGGGTCTTCGCTGGCCGCCCGCTCCACCGGCGGGTTATCCGCCCAGGCCACCGCGTAAGTGGTATCAGGATCAACCTGCGCCTCGATCATCTCCACCGGTTCCACCACGCCGCTGCCGGTATACGCCGAGACCGGGGCCTCGCTCGCCGCCGCCGGCATCTGCACCTTGAAACCATCCGCGCTCCGATCAATGGTTTGCCACGCCGCCTGGCCGCCGTGCGCGCCCGGGTTTGCCCCGTTCCCGTGCCCGTTTCCCGCCCCGCCCAGTCCGAAACTCCCGCGATACTCGTACACCAGATACGCGATCACCTCGATCAGAACAATGCCAAAGACGAGGGTCAGTGGTCGCTTCACACCTCAAAGAGTGCCCAATTTGACCCTGTAGTTTCAAGCAGATTGCCCATTTTGGGACAAATGAGGTGCCATACCGGCAATAAAAGGCCACTTTCACACTGCGGCGAACCAACTCTTCAACTTAGGCCTTGCAACCTTTCTGCAAATTAGGCATCCTAACAAGTAATTAGCAGAGGCTTCCCCAAACGTCCCGCCAAAGAAAGGCTTCAACTCTCACTTGAGGGTTCTTCGGAACCTCTTCCCAAAATCCCCCCTGGTTACCCTCCCAAAAATGCCTCTCGAGCGGGCCTACCGGAAGGTAGGCCCACATGCTCTCTGGAGCATGCTGCGCCTCAAATTGCCATCGCCGATACAGCGTTTTTCGATTCTGCTCTTAACAGAATGAGAGATGTCGAGTGGCAATTTCCTTCTCCGGGGTCCCCGCAGGCAGGTCTTCGCCTGTGGGGTGGAAGTAATTGCCACCCTTCGCGATGATGGCAATGCTAACAAGTGAATCGAAAACGCTCTAAAATGAAGTCTGCATGAGGCCTTCTTCCGGCAAGAAACTCACCTCCGCGTCAGCCCTCAAGACAATCGATCTCCGCCTTTCTCGTGCCGGGATTGCCCGCAGCCAGCGCCCCGCCAGACCTCGACCCACCCGCAACTCCCGCCTCGAACGTACGACTCCGGAAGAGCTCACCACTCCTGCTCCAGCTGCCCGCCTTGCCGCCAACGGCGTCCAGTGGCTGCCGATCCCTGGCTGGGACCTTTCCTGGCTCTGGGCAGGCTTCTCCACGCGCAAGGGTGGCCTCAGCCGCGCCTACTCCGCTGACGACGCGCCGGGCGAACTGAACCTCGGCTTTACTGCCACCGACGATCGCGAAACCGTCATTCGCAACCGGCGTCTCCTCGCCGAGGCCATCACATCCAATCCCGCAACGCCACTCATCGCGCTCCGCCAATTCCATTCCAACCGCATCGTTCATGCCGTCGATGCCGACGTCTCGCGCAAGCATCCGCACAAAGCTGACGGACAAATGACCGCGGAACCCGGCCTGCTCCTCGCCATTCAAACCGCCGACTGCATTCCCGTTCTCGTCGCCGATCGCAGGCAACGCGCCGTGGCCGCCTTTCACGCCGGCTGGCGCGGAACCCTTAAGCGGATTGTCGAATCAGGCGTTGGCCGCATGCGTCTGGCCTTTGGTTCCCGCCCTCAGGACCTTATCGCCGCCATCGGCCCGGGCATCGGCCTCTGCTGCTACGCCGTCGGTGAAGAGGTTCTCTCCGAATTCGAATCGCAGTTCTCCTATGCACATGACCTCTTTCGCGAGGTCTACGACTCTGACCCCGTCCGCCGGAAGTACCCCATGCTCTTTCTCACCCAGCGCGCGCCAGGCCACTCACCCATCGGTCCCAGCCTTCATGTCGATCTCGTCGAAGCCAATCGCCGCCAGCTTCTCTCCGCCGGCCTCAGCCCCCAGTCGATTCAAGTCGTCGGCGGCTGCACGCAATGCCACACCGATCTCTTTTTCTCCCATCGCGCCTCGCACGGCCACGCCGGGCGCATGATGGCGGTCATCGGCATTCGTCGCTGAATCGTTCTGATCGCAGCCAAATGAATGTGTCCGGAGACGCATGAAGTGTCAGGGCACGACTTCAGTCGTGCCGCAGAAGCATTGGATTGGGATTGGGGCTTCAGCCCCTGAGGGAAGCCTGAATCGACGCGAAAAGCGCAACGCTGTGACGGCTACGCTTTCGCCGCTTCTCCCGGATTCACCAGGTCGCGCAGTTCCTTTGACGGCTTGAAGTAGGGAACTTTCTTGGCGGGAACGTCGACGCGCGCGCCGGTCTTTGGGTTGCGGCCAATGCGGGGTTTGCGCTGGCGGATGCGGAACGAGCCGAACCCGCGAATCTCGATCTTGTCTCCGCTCTGCAGGGCGCCGATCACGGATCCGAAGATGGTCTCCACAATCACTTCGCCGTCGCGCCGGGTCAAATCGCCCAGGCTGGTCACCTTCTCCACCAAGTCCGCCTTTGTCATCTCCCACTAACCTCCGCTTCCAGCATAACCGGATTGTGCCGAGGAACGCAGGAAAATGCAAGTCCCTTTTCCAAATTATCCTTTGCGCATCAGCAGTTTGGCCGACTACAGGTCCTCTTCGCCCCAGGCCTTCCCGGCTCCATCGGCACTCTCCGGCGGCGGCAAATCCGCCCACCTGGGGTCCAACTTTCCTTCCCGCGGGCGGCATACGGTACATTGTTCGTTGTACCCCCAACGGGCAAATGAGCTACCCGCAATACAGCATCGTCATACCCGCCTATAACGAGGCCGCACGCATCGTGGGCGCGCTTGAGGCGGTTGTCGCCTGCATCCGCCGGCGCGGCTGGAACGCCGAAGTCGTTGTCGTCGACGACGGCTCACGCGACCAGACTGCCGAGCTGGTCACCGCATTCGCCGCCAAAGCTCCTGAGGTCCGCATGATCCAGAATCCGGGCAACCGTGGAAAGGGTTACAGCGTTCGCAATGGCATTCTCCATTCCCTCGGCGAGGTGGTCATGTTTACCGACGCCGATCTCTCCGCCCCCATCGAGGAAGCCGACGGCCTCTTTGCCGCCATCGCCGCTGGCGCCGACATCGCCATCGGCTCTCGCTGGCTTGAGCGTACGCGCCAAACCATTCGCCAGCCTCTCTACCGCCAGTTCTTTGGCCGCTGCTTCAATGCCGTCACCCGCGCCGTCATGGGTCTGCCTTACGCCGACACCCAATGCGGCTTCAAAGCCTTCACCCGCAGCGCCGCCCAAACTGTTTTCCAGCTCCAGACGATCGAGCGCTGGGGCTTCGATCCCGAGATTCTCTTCATCGCTCGCAAGCGCGGCTACCGCGTCGACGAAGTCCCCGTAAGCTGGGCTCACGACGAGCGCACCCGCATCAGCTACCTCAGGGACGGAACGAGGATGCTGCAGGACATCGCCATCGTCCGCTGGAACGCCCTTCTCGGCCGCTATAACAAACCGGTGGAGCGCATCCACCGCGCCGGCCTCGTCAAGTAGCTCGCCGGTCCCCAGGATCACCCCTCTTGTGCGAACCCGTTGCCAACTTGGACATCGGTAGCTGTTCACCAACAAGTAACTTCCGGATTGGCGACCATCCGCCCAGAATCTCGACATTAACTTCTTGCAACGCTGACTATGGCTTTTTATTTAGGCGGTTGTAGCTAGACGGGTTGCATCTATGGTCCTTTAAAGACGCGGTGTCCGGGTCATAGTAGGTCGAGGCGGTCGAGAATGTCAGCCAGGTACTGGCGGGCGAGGATGAGCTCGTGGAGGATGTGGCCGTTGTATCGGCAGGGCGGCAATCGCCTGCAAACCGCCGCCCTGCCGCAAATTGCTCCAGAAACGCCGGTTATCATTGCACGGAAATGGGCACGGATCCGGAAAGGTTTTCCCAGACCAGGGTGAGCGTGCCCTTGTTGCCGCTCAAGTCCTTGATCGTGTACTTCAGGTTCTCGACCGGCGCCGGTTGTTTCTCCATGGTCATCTTGACTTGGCCCAGGTCCTGCGCCTTGTCGTACGCCAAGCCCCACTGGCCGGTCTGCTTGTTGACGATCAGGACCCAGTTGTCAGGGTCGGTGATGTCGACAAACAGGGTGTAGTCGCCCTTGGGAACCTTCAACCCTGTGATGTCGAGATCCGCATCGGTATGCAGTTTTGTAGCGGCATTGGCGCCTGCGCGCCATACCGGATAGTGAGCATCGTGGCTGATGAGGCCGTCTTTGGTGAAGATTTTGCCGGCGCGACCGTTGACCTTGGGCGAGCTGTAGGTGATGGTGATGGCCTTGCCGCCGATCGTCCCCGACTCGGTGGCGGGCGGACTTTTCGGCGGGCCTTGTTCGGCAACGGTGGCGGGCGGGATTGCCGGCGGGGCTTGTGGGGCAACCGCAGCGGGCGGGGCTGCCGGCGGGCTTTGTGGGGCAACGGTCTCGGGCGGGGTTGCCGGCGGGGTTGGGGGCGGGGGTTGTTGGGCGAATAGGGTGGCGGCGGCGATGAAAAGGCCGGTACAGACCAAAAGACGCTTCATGGTAATCTTTCTCCTCTGGGCAGAAACCTTGTTGTTGGTGGGACGGCTCCAACGCGACGACTGTCGCACTTTGCGCCCTGTTGGAGTAACTGGTTCGGGTACCCGTGGGCGCCTAAAGGGGAATAAGAGTCGGGCGAACTCAATACTTATCCTTTCACCCCATGATTTGCAAGATGATTCCGCATCCGAACTGCGGCTTGTGAAGACGGGAGAACGGCTGGTAAAGCATGCGCAGTACTACGGGCGATGCTGGCGGAGGGATATTTGACGCGAACACGGTTTTCGCCGATGTTGCGAAGGTCGCAGTGTTGCCGCTACCGGCAAGCTGAACGGCCGACGGCAGAGCTGGCAAACCGAATCGCAAGGAACAAACCAGGAGGGGCAGGCGTCGGAGAAGCTGAGGAGGGAGGCTTTCGACGACGAAGACAAGCCGGCATTGCGAACGTTTTCCCGGTCTCGGCGCTGCTTTGAGTGGATGACCGGCTAACCGTCAGTTACTACTTGGGCAACAAGTCGGAACAGGCCAGTCTCGTCCCGAAAGATCAGTGCTGAGAGGTCGACTTGCGCACAGCCTCCCCTTCAACCGCTGCCCTCAAGCCAACACACCCAATGACTCGCCGCTTGTCGCGTTGTCGGCGCCTCCCAATGTTTGCGGTCGCACGTCGCCGGCCAGCCCGCTTTAGCGGGGAAAAGAAGATAGCCCCAGGCGCTAGCCTGGGGAATTCAGCCCTCCTCATGATCGGAGCCCCTGAAAGGGGCGAAAGAACCCCCTGCTGCTCTTCTCTCCGGTTGTCAAGCGCTGATTCGCTTCAACGCATCACAACCCATTGAAAACACGAGCAAATTTTCCCCCGCCAATTTTGCCGATCATTTCCGCCTTCCGGCGCATAATGATCCCATGATCGCCAAGCAGAGATCGAGGACCAGACCAGAACCGCTCCCACTCCGGCTCCCTCGGTGCCTTGGTCCCTTGGTCCCTCGGTCCCTGCCTTTCCGTTCCCTCCGTCCGCTACTGGCTACTGGCTACCGGCTGTCCGCCGCCCTTCTGTTCCCTACGTCCCTCAGTCCCTAAGTCCCGAGTCCCCCAGTCCCGACGTCCCTCAGTCCCTGGTCCCTGCTTTTTACCCACCCCCCATGCATCGGCACCCACCCCCTACCCTGTCTTTACCCACCCCCCGGTGCATTTATTTGCACCCCACCCCCCCATGCCCTTTTGTGAAACTGTGAAACTGTGAAACTGTGGAGCGAGCCGAATCAACAACTTGCAGCCACAGTTTCACAGTTTCACAGTCTCGAATCTTCAAAGTTCCGTTGTTGATCGTTTTTGTTCTCGCAGGTCGTCGCATTTCGCTCGCCGCGAATGATGCTGAAAGCTGACAGCTAAAAAGCTAGAAGCTAGAAGCCAGAAGCTAAGAGCTGCGACTTGCGCTCTCCTCGATCACCTCAAGCCGTTCCTCGGCCTTCAGGTAGCCTTTCCGCCTAAACCAATCTTCCATCGCGCTCCGCAGCCGATCGAGCGGAACGCGCTTTCCCGCCTCCAGAACGCCATCGCCGGCCGGAAACGTATCGTCAAAAACCGCATCGTTGGTGAAATTCCGCATGGCGAAGTTGTCGATCTGGCGGATCGGGCAGGCGTGGCGCTCGCCAGCGGCATCAATTCGATTCACACTCAGTCGCCGCGCAAACATGGCTCTACTCTAAAATGCCGAACTGCAGTTTCGGAAGAAAGCAGGACAAGCAACTTGCAGACTAGCCGGCAGCATCGATAGGGTGAATGCTTCAAGGCTCCTAAGACTTCGCCGGAGGAAGACCGAATGAGGCTCCTTTTACAATGGCTGCTCAGCGCCATCGCGCTGCTGGCTGTTTCCCATCTTGTGCCGGGATTTCACGTCTCGGGCCTGCTTCCGGCCCTGATCGCCGCAGTGGTGATCGGGCTGCTGAACGCCACTGTCGGGCTGCTCCTCAAGATCATTACCATTCCCTTGAGCATTCTCACGCTGGGAATCTTTCTTCTGGTTATCAACGGCGTCATGATTCTCCTGGCCTCGGCCGTTGTCCCAGGCTTCCACGTCGACGGCCTCGGCCCAGCCTTCTGGGGCGCGGTAGTGCTGGCGCTCTTGGGCATGCTTATCCGCGCGATCGTCAAGGACGCTTAGAGCGAGGGGATTACTTGGAGGCGTCAGGCTGGGTCGAGCCCTCGCCCGCCGAGGAGGGTCGGCCACTCTCATTTGAGGTGGTCTTGGCTTGAGCGGCAGGCTTCTTCACTGTTTTGGACCGCGCCGGATTTGCCTTGGCAGGTTCGTCAGCCTTTGCGGGTTCGCTCGCCTTGGCAGGTTGTGGCGCCGCAGGTCCAGGCAGCGTCAACGGCGTGCGCATGGCGCCTGCTCCCGAGAACCCGCCTGGTACCGGAATACGCGCCGGCATCACGATCACCTTGGCCGGCTGATTCTGCTGCTCCACGCGCATGTAAACGCCCCAGCCTCCGCCAGCTACCACAAATACGATGGCCGCCGCTGCCGCCGAGCGCATCCAGCCACTCTCGGGGCGAATCGCTCTCGGCCAGGCCAGAACACGTCCCCGGCGCGGCGCCGCGCGGAGCGCCGCGCGCACATGATCTTCAAGACCCTCAGGCGCAGGTAAACTCGCGATCAGCCGCAGAGTCTCTTCCGCCGGACTGGAAGCGGATTCAGAAGTCGTCGGATTGTGAGGGTTCAAATTCATCGCAAACTCCTCTGGTGTTCGAGCAGGCCGGCCATCAGGTTCCGTGCTCGGAACAGCCTTGATCGCACGCTCGACTCGCTAATGCCCAGCACGGCAGCGATCTCGACGCTGGTGAGCTCTTCAAAGGCCGAGAGCATCAGCACCTGTCGCTCTTTGGCGGGGAGTTGGTCAACGAAGGCGAGCACATGAGCGTGATGCTGCGCCGCCGCGGCCAGTTCCTCGGCGGAAAGGCCCGTCGAGGGCAGCACCCGAGCAAGTTCACTTACGTCGTCTGTCTCAGGCCGTGTCTTGGCGCGGCGCTTGCGGTCGAGCACGATGTTCCAAACGATGCGAATCAGCCAGACGCGATGATCGCGCACTTCGCCCAGTGAATCGCGATGGCGCAGGACGCGCACAAACGTCTCCTGCACGGCATCTTCGGCATCGGCTTGATTTCGCAAAACGGAAAAGGCTACGCGGTACAGGGCACCGGCGTACTGGTCGACCAACGCGGCAAGCGCTTCATCTTCCGCGCGCTGGCGGGCTTCGTCATTCACCGCGCTCGTGGGACTCTCCATCCACCCTGCGACAATGGCCTGGCTGGTGCTCATTACTCACCAGACGCAGCCAGAGAAGAAAATGCTCAGGTACGCCCGACCCTCTCCGGTATTTTGAGAAAAAGCTCCAGGAGAAGGCCCAACGGATTGCCGGGCTTCCCGGCCTGCACGTTCCTACTTGGCGGCGAGCTTTTGCGCTGCGATCTGACCCGCCGCGCCATCCTTGTCCGCATCCTTCACTTTGGCCCACTGCGCGCGAGCCATGTCCTGCTTGCCCTCGGCGACGTAAAGGTCGGCCAGATCGAGTTGCGCCACGCTGGTTGACACCGTAGCTGAGGGCTTGGCAGCGATCTCGTTATAGAGCGCGATCGCATCGTTGTCGCGGGAAGTCTGCCGGTAAAGTCCCGCCAGAGCCAGCTTTGCCAGGTTGGCCATATTGCGATTCCAGGAGCCGGCCGCCGTCTTCAATTCGGTCTCGGCATTGCCGTTCTGGCCCAGATCTTCGTAGGTAATGCCCGCAAAATAGTGGGCTTTGGTCCCTTCGGGCAGCCAGCCGTAATCGTGGGCGATCGCCACAAACTCCCGATTCGCCTCAGTGGAGCGCGCGGCAGCGGTGGTGTACGTGCCGGTTTCAGCAGGAGCGCCGGGTGTGGCCAGCGGCATTGTGTACACATCCAGTGCTGCGCCCAGCGCGGCGTTTCCGGCCGATGAGCGAATGTTCCAGAAAATCAGTCCGCCGATCACTAGAATCACAACGATTCCAATGCCGATGCTCCAGCGCACCGCGGCGGCCTGGTGCTCGCCGATCCAACTGGCGCTGCTTGCGGCAGCTTGTGCAAATTTGTCCTTTTTCAGGGCGTGACGGGTTCGAGTATCCACGGAGTCTATCTTGTCCTTTTCCGGTATCCTTGCAGGCGGGTCCGAACAGAAGAAAATGGTGCCACTGCAACCCAATTAGTGTATCAGCGCGGTTGAAGCACAGTCCACCGAGGCGCTGAGCAGGCAGTGCGGCGTCCTTTGCGCGACGAGCGCTGCACGCTTGCCGCCGCACGGCCGGAACGGTACGCTTAAAGCATGTACGAGGACTTTCACGTGACCGACCGCTGGAACGGTGAAGACCTTCACTGCCTCTGGAAGGGGACAATCGTGGCCATCGCTACGCGCCACGCCGACGCCGTGGACATACGTTTCGACGTGAACGGCCGCCCCATGTGGATCGCGTTGCCGTGCACCGCCTGGGTGGAGCAGAAGAAGCGCTCCGGCAAGGTAATCACCGACCAATTGGCGGCGCAAATTGCCGGGCGATATCTGAAGCAACTGGTCGAGGAAGGCTACGACTCCCGGCGAGAGATCTACACCATGACCGTCGCCGAGGTGATCGATCACCTGGACGCTGTAGTGGCTGAAGCGAAGACCCAGGGCGCGATGCCTGCGCTGCCGGTGGGACCGTAGAAAAAATCCCAGCGAAGCAGCGTATCAGCGCGTCCAACATAAGCAAGCCGTTCGATCGCCTTCTCATGTATCGTTACGTCGCCATTTTTCTATTCGCCGCTGCGGCCGTTCTCTTCATCGGGAGGCACGGCAGCGCCGCGCAAACCCCCAAAACCGCGCCCAACGCGCCCCTGCCCAATGCCGGCGAGCTGTTGCAGCGGGCGCTCGCCAATGAACACAAACTGGCGGCCGAGCGGGAAAAATACGATTGCCGCATCAACGACCGGACCATCGAGACCGACAGCAGAGGCAACACCAAGAAAGACACTTCGGTGGTGTCGGATCTCTTCTACGTCAACGGCATTCCCATCGAGCGCACCCTCCAGAAAGACGGCAAGGATCTATCCGCCGACGATCAGCATAAGCAGGACGATCATGTGATGAAGGAGACGCTCAAATACAGCGACCAGGCTAATGCGCAGAAAGAAGAAGACAAGGACAACCAGGAGCTTGAAGATTTTATGGAAGCCATGATGCTGGCCAACGGGCGCCGCGAAAGTGTCGACGGTCATAGCGTGCTTTTCTACGACATCGTGCCCAACCCGAAGTTTGAAGCGAAAAACCTGAACCAGCATCTGGCCCAGGTGATGCAGGGCAAGGTTTCCATCGACGAGCAGACCGGCGAATTGATCGATATCAACGTGACGTCGGTCGCGGATTTGAAGATCGGCGGCGGGCTGGTGGCCAACGTGCACAAGGGCCTGTGGCTGCACATCCATAATCAGCCGCGTCCCGATGGCGTCTGGCTCACGGATTTGGCCGAAGGCTCAGGCGATGCGCGCGCCGCGCTGTTCCTCCACCCGTATTTCCGCTTCAAGGAAACCGCGGACAATTGCCATCTCTACACGGCCACGGCCACGCAGGTGGGACCGGTGCAGGTGGTCAAGCAGCCGTAGACCGGCGCGCGGCGCTAGCTTTCCGCCTGCGCCTGTTCCACATCTCCGCGCCTGAGCAGGCGGCTCAGGATCACATAGAGGACAGGGATAAACACGAGGTTCAGCACTGTCGAGAGCAACATGCCGCCAACAATCGTCGTTCCCACTGACCGGCGGCCCAGCGCGCCGGCTCCCGTGGCGAACACCAGCGGCAGAACGCCCATGATGAACGCGAACGAAGTCATGAGAATCGGCCGCAGGCGCAACTCCGCGGCTTCGATCGCGGCTTCCGCGACGGTGCGGCCCTTGCGCCGCAACTGCTCGGCAAACTCGACAATCAGAATCGAGTTCTTCGCCGAAAGTCCGATCAGCATCACGAGGCCGATCTGGCAATAGACGTCGTTGGCCAGCCCTCGCAGCGAAATCAGCCCCAGCGCGCCCAGCACCGCCATCGGCACGGCCAGCAGAATGATGAACGGCAGCGCGAAGCTCTCGTATTGAGCCGAAAGCGTCAGATAGACGACCAGAATGCCCAGCCCGAAGATGACGAGGGCCTTGCCACTGGACTCGATCTCATCGAGAGTGAGGCCCGTCCACTCGAAGCTCATGCCGTGCATCATGTTGTCTGTGGCCAGCTTCTCCATGCTCACGAGCGCCTGCCCTGAGCTGTATCCGGGCGCGGGCGAGCCGTCGATCTCCACCGCGCGGAAGAGATTGTAGTGCGTAATCACCGGCGGTCCCGCGCTATCGGCGACCGTGACCAGGTTGTCCAGCGGGATCATCTGGCCGGAATCGGAGCGCACGTAATAGCTGTGCAGATCGCTGGCCTTCATGCGGAAGGCTTGGTCGGCCTCCACGTAAACGCGATAGGTGCGGCTGTTGTAGTCGAAGTCGTTGATGTACTCCGAGCCCATGAAGACGTTGAGCGTGGTTGCGATCTGCGTGATCGAGACACCCATCGCCTTCGCCTTCTCGCGGTCGATCGTCACCAGTTCTTGCGGGTCGTTGGCGGAGAAAGTGGTGATCAGGTCGGTGAGATCCTTGTGGGTGGCGCCCGCGTTCACAACCTGGTGCGCCACGCGGTCCAGGTCGCTTAGAGTGTTGCCACCTTGATCCTGCAGCATGAATTGAAAGCCACCGTAGCTGCCCACGCCCTCTACGGCCGGCGGCTCGAATGCGGCCACCAGGCCGCCATTGGGGGCGAACATCAGCATTTGCAGTTTAGGCGAGATATCCTTGATGATGTCCGCCGTCGAGTATGCTTTTTCGCCGTGCTCGTTCGTTGTGTTGGTGTTCACAAACATCATGCCCGCGTTGGACGCGCTGCCGCCGAAGCTGAAGCCCAGAATGGAGAATAATCCGCCCACGTGGGGATTCTGCGCAATGATGGCGGCTCCCTCGTCGGAGAGCGCCGTGGTGTAGGAAAGCGAGGAACCCGGTGGCGCCTGCACAATCACCATGAAGTAGCCCTGGTCCTCTTGCGGAATGAAACCCGTGGGAACAACGCGGTAGATCCACACCGTTGCGGCCAGCCCGGCGAAGAAGACCAGCAAAAGAATATAGCGCAGTTGCAGCGCGACATGAATGATGCGCGCATACGTGCTGGCCAGCCAACTGATGAAAGCGTCTGCGCCGTGAATGAATGCCGCGAAAGCGCGCGAGACCAGTCTGATGTGGAGAAAGTCCAACTGGCGGGGCCGCGCTTCTTCGCCCCTCAGGAAAAGCGCCGACAACGCTGGCGAAAGCGTAAGCGCGTTGAACGCCGAGATGGCGATGGAAAACGCAATAGTGAGCGAGAACTGGCGATAGAGAATGCCGGTGGTGCCGGGGAAGAACGAGACCGGCACGAACACGGCGATCAGCACCAGCGAAGTGGCGATGACCGCGCTGGTCACCTCTTTCATGGCGCGCGAAGTGGCCTCGCGGGCTCTGGAGTGTTCCATGTGAATGTGGCGCTGCACATTCTCGATGACCACAATTGCGTCGTCGACCACCAGGCCTGTAGCCAGTGTGATGCCGAAGAGCGTGAGCGAATTGATGGAGAAATTGAAGATCCGGATAAACGCAAAGGTCCCGATGAGCGAAACGGGAATGGTGACGGCAGGAATGATGGTGGCGCGCCAATCGAGCAGAAACAGAAAAATGACCGTGATGACGATAACGACGGCTATGGCCAGCGTGATGAGCACTTCGCGAATCGATTCGCCCACCGCCGTGGTGGAGTCGAAAGCGATCGCGTAGTGGAGGCCGGGCGGGAAGCTCTTTGAGAGTTGTTCCAGGGCGACCTTCGCGTTGCGGTCAACCTCGAGGGAGTTCGCGTTTGAAAGTTGCTCCACTCCGAGGCCCATCGCGCTATGGCCTTGGTACTTAAGCCCGGTGCCATAACTTTCGGCGCCCACCTCCGCGCGGCCCACGTCCTTCAGCTGCACCAGGCCGTTGGGCGAATTCTTGACAATGATGTTGTCGAACTCTTCCGGACTGGTGAGCCGGCCCACGACGCGAACGGGAATCTGGTAAGCCTGCTTCGGGTCTGCCGGCGGCTGGCCGAGCTGTCCGGCCGGAACTTCGACGTTCTGCTCCTCGAGCGCATTCACCACGTCGGTTGCGGTCAGGTCGCGGGCGGCCATGCGTACCGGATCGAGCCACACGCGCATCGCGTACTTGCGTGCGCTAAAGTCGACTACATCGCCCACGCCCGGCACGCGCTTGAGCGCGTCGACGACGTAGATGTCCAGATAGTTGGAGATGTATTCGTCTGAGTAGCGGCCGTCGAGCGTATAGAATCCGGCGCCAAAGACGAAGTTGAAGTTGGATTTTAGGACGTTGATGCCCGTCGAAATCACTTCGCCCGGCAGGTGGCCCTCCACGCTGGCCACGCGGTTCTGCACGTCTACGGCCGCGATGTCGAGGTTGTATCCGGTTTGGAAGGTGATGTCGATCTCGCAGCTACCGCTATTGGTGCTCGTCGAGCTGATGTAGCGCATCCCCTCCACGCCGTTGATCGCTTCTTCCAGAGGAATCGTGACGGCCTTCTCGACGGTCTCCGCGTCGGCGCCAACGTAATTCGCGGTGACCGACACCACTGGCGGCGCCAGCGTGGGATACATCGCCACCGGAAGATTGGGAATGCAGATGGCTCCCGCAAGAATGATCAGCAGGGCGCAAACCGTGGCGAAGACCGGGCGATGAATGAAGAAGTCGACAAACACGATGAGCCCTCTTTCCTACGAAACCATCGCGGGCTGCGTGTGTTTGCTTTTCCTTGCCCGAGCCATATGATGCTTTTTGTGATGAGGACGGTAAGCCGCCTTGCGGGGCGCTCCGCCGCTCTCCGCCTGCGTCTCTTTTGCTTTCGCTTGAGGTTTGCTCCCTTGTCCCTGCGAGGGCGGCGCTTGCGGCGGTCCGCCCATCGGCATCACGGGCATGCCATCCACCAGAAACTGTGTTGCCGACACAATCACGCTGTCGCCCGGATTCAGCCCTGAAACAATGGAGTAGTTGTTCCCCACCGTGTCGCCGAGCACAACCGAAGTGCGGTGCGCCACGGCCATTCCATTTTGCTTCAGCACCACGAACACGAAACTCTCTTCACCCTGTCGCGTCACCGCCAGCACTGGAACTACTGCCATAGGTTTTGTGCTCCAGATAACCGCGGCCTCAACGATTTGCGCATTGCGCAGTCCTTCCGGCCCCGCCTGCACGGGAGCCTTCACCAGAATCCCTTGCAGCGTGCTGTCCACTTCCGACGAAACAAAATCGATCCGCGTCTTCTCCAGCAGCTTGCCGCTGTTGTCCATCAGGTTCACGGCCAGCCCTTGGTGCACCTCGCCTGCGCGCTCGGTGGGAATATAGATGTACGCTTCAAGATGGCTGTTCTCGTCAATTGTTGTGAGAACGGTGGCCGGTGATTGATTCTGAGAGACGTAGTCGCCCACATGAACCGGAATGTCGCCCACGACTCCATCGAATGGCGCGCGGATGGCATAGTAGCCTAGCAATTGTTCCCCCGCTTTGCGCGCTTCCACTGCCGACTGATAGTCCGCCTTCGCGTTTTGAAAAGCCTGTTGTGCCTGCTCGTACGCGTCGCGGCTGGTCACGCCCGCCTCAAACAGCTTGCGCTGCCGCTCGACCTCTACTGTGTCGTAGTCGTCGAGCGCCTTCTTCTGCAGCTCGGTTGCGCGCAATGAGTCCACTGTGGCCCGCTGTTGCCGTGCATCGATCTCCATCAGCAACTGGCCGGCCTTCACCTGGTCACCGGAGTGGACTCGAATATCCGTCAGCTGTCCGCTCACCTGCGGCAGCAGCGCGGTCGACCGGCGCGACTTGATGGTGGCAACATATTCGCTGCTTTGCGCCACCGGCGCCATCGTCAGCGTCACCGTCTGCACGGGCAAGGCCTGCATCCTGCCTCCACCCGCCGCCGCCGCTGGCTTCTTCTGGCAGCCCGTAGCCGCCAATCCCGCCAGGATTACGCAACTTATCGTATAAATGCGTTGGAATCTGATCTGGGTCACTCGATTCTTCCTCTGGCTACCGTGACCGCCGCGCTCTGCGATGGACTAGTGGGGCGGGCAGGCCCTGCAGCGTCTCCGCCATAATCGTTGCCGGATTCGCATCGTTGCGGTGTTCGCCTGGATCATGCGTTACGCGGATCTGGGTAATTGACACAAAAACACTGCGACGCGGTTCGTTGCAGCGTCCGCTTCGATGAGAATCTTCATCGAGAATAGCGCACATCTTCCCTATGCGATGGTGACGCTTCTGGTTCCGGCTTGTGCCGCTCTTAACGGTCTCGGAATTGGCGCTTTAGGCAACGCGCTCCTTTGGATGCTTGAGAGCACTGCTCGGCTTCGGCCATTCTCGCTGCGCAGCTCCGGCCATTCTCTTTTGACACGCTATTGCTGAGTTGATAGCCTCGTTGATAAGGGCACCTGCGGCCAATCTCACCTCTGCGCTCTGCTCTCCCAGCCGTCCCCGTCGTCTAGCCCGGCCTAGGACACCGCCCTTTCACGGCGATAACACGGGTTCAAATCCCGTCGGGGACGCCAAACAGAATCAATAGCTTAGAGGTCACTGGCCTCTTTCATGGGAGATGGTCTGAGGCATCTGTGAGGCAGAGTGCACCTTTCTGGCCCGCTCCTCTGCGCTTAAACTGCCTTGTTCTCCGTCGCCGGAGTCAATGAGAGCACACCGTCGAGGCGTCTGGCCGCGTCGAGCAGGAACGGCTGCGACAAGTGAGCATAGCGATCAGTCATGCGCGGATCGCTGTGGCCCAACAGCTTTTGCAGGGTATGGAGATCGACGCCGTTCATGCGGAGTGTTGCGCTGTAGTGGTGACGCAGATCGTGAAGGCTGAAGTCTTCGACGCCCGCATCCTTGCACGCACGGATGAATGCCACCGTCACCTGAGCAGGCGTGACGTTGGGGAATAGCGGCCCCTTGCGCTTTTGAGTGTCAGCACCCATCGAAGTGAGAACCTTCAGCGCCAGATCGTTGATGAGCGCTGGCCGCTCCTTCCCACTTTTCGTGTGCCGCAACCTGATCTCGCGCTGGGGAATGCTCACATCCTCCCATCTCGCTCTCAGCATCTCACCGCGCCGCGCTCCGGTGCTTACAAGCAAGCCAACAATTGGCCTCAGCCATTCAGGGCAGGCCCGCAACACCCTTCCCAATTCTTCGGCTGTGAGATAACGAACGCGACCCTCTGGCGCTTTGGGCACAGGAGCGCGGTGCGCAGGGTTCGACGAGATTTTTTCGAGATCGACGGCGACATTCAGCATTCGCTTGACCACGTTGATTTCTTTGATGACGGTCGCATCTGAGACCTTGCCCGTGCGTTCGTGAATGTACTTCACCACGTCGGCGCGACGGATCATCGCAAGCCGCTGCGATCCGAAGAATTTCTTGAGGTGCCCTTCGATGATTCCTTTTTGCCGGTCGTACTCAGCCTGCGAGATTTTGCCTTTCGCAACGTGTGATGCGATGCGCCGCTCCTGAATCTTCAGGAACTCACGCGCGAAATTCTCAAAGCTATCGGTAGTCGGCAAGGGCTGGCCGTACTCCTTTGCCTTCTCGACTTTTGTTTTCTCGGCTTGCAGCGCTGCCTTCGCTGCCTCACGCGATGCGACCTTGACAGTGCGTCGTCTGCGCCGACCGTCGAAGTCTACCCATTGAATGATGAAGCCGCCTCGGTCTCTCGGCTCACTGATGCCATCTCGCTTGACAACCCTTCTTCGTGACATGCTCCCCCTGACATCGCTCAGCATCAGCGACATTTCACGCTGCTCTCATACACTCGTACAAAGTCTGGCGGGAGATGCCGAACGAGCGAGCGATTGCAGCCTTCGTCTCCTTGCCCGCATTCACGCTCTTGCGCAATTCGGCGATCCGCGCTGGAGTGAGCGAACGCTTGCGGCCTTTGTATTTGCCCGCCTTCTTCGCCAGTGCGATCCCCTCACGCTGCCGTTCGCGGATCAGAGCGCGCTCGAACTCTGCCACTGCGCCTAACATATTCAGGAGCAGGTTGTTCATTGCGTTGTGTTCGCTGGTGAAGCTCAGATTCTCCTTTTCAAAACGAACCGTGATGCCCTTCGCCGTTAACTCCTCGACAATCCTTCTTAGGTCCATCAGGTTCCTAGCCAGCCGGTCCATCGAATGAATCACCAACGTGTCGGCCTCCCGCACGAATTCAAGCGCACGCTGTAGCTCTGGACGCTTTGTGTCTTTGCCGCTGGCCCGGTCAGTGAAAACCTTGTCGAGTTCCAGGCCATCCAATTGCCGCTCTGTGTTCTGATCGACACTCGACACTCGCACATATCCGATTTTCTTTGTGCCTCTGCCCTGTTTGGTTGCCATGATCCTGATCCCCCATGTGTCATTTTAGAGTCTTAGACCTTCAGAGATCAATGTCAAGTAATGAAGAATACCACCCATACTAGACACATTTCCTGTCAGTTTGGCCTGTCTGGGTAGCCTATACCCCAGTTGACAGCCCTTGGGGGCAGTTTGGCTGGACCTGTGGCCTGCCTGAAGGCCCCTGAGCCTGCCTGTGGTCCTGTGGGCTGGCAAGGATCAATCAGAGACTTCAGGGGCAGGCAATGCCGGTCTGCTCTCCCCTTCGATGACGAAATCGGGGTGAGCCGCTAGGAACTCCTTAGATGGTCTGCCGTCGCCGTCGCTGCCAACAAACTCAATCCGCATCAGCGGAGGTGCAGCGCCGTCGCCCTCTTCTCCCATGCCGAATACATCGAGCCGCGCACGTTTCACTTCGGTAAGCGCCAGCAGTTCCGAGTATGCCCATTGCTGCCCGTCGAGCGCATACTTGATGAGACGCTTCGCCAACACCATTCCCCAACTCGCTCCGGGCGCGAGGCCGTGAGCCTTGGCGATCTCATCGCTCACTCGATCCTGCAAATATCTGATGACCGATTTCCCAATCAATCGGTCTCGATCAGCTTTGGGCTTGCCACCGGGGTTGGGTGATCCCTCTCCCTTTTTGAAACCCAGCACGTTGCCCTCCTTGAACGCCGTGCGCGGCAGATTCTTCCTGCGCGCGCGTGTCTCGATAGGTAGACCGCCGATCTTCGTCTTGGTTTTGGTTTTCGCCATCGCTCATCCTTTGGTCCGCAGATTCATGTATTTTGCGTAAGCCTGCCACGACTTCAGAGCCTTGCGCGCTTCCCTCCGATGCTCACGCAACAGTTTTTCGAGCACGGGGTCCATGAGCAGACCGGCGCGCTTATACAAACTGATGCGGCGCACCAAACTCTCATGCAGCCTCCACCAGAAATGTAGTTGTGGTTCGCGCAAGGATCGATGTTTCCACTTCAGATCAGGAAATCCTTTGGCCCGTGAGCGCCGCAATTCTATGAGCGCTTCGACTTGTCTTTCAGATCGTGATCTCATTTACACACCTCAATTCTGGCTGCGGTGGGGCGAACCACAAAACACCCCACCGCGCTCCGTGACCGGGGCAGGAGAGATTGAGAACCCCCGGTGTTCGCAGCAGCGATTGACCACGCCGCGCGAATTGGAAATCTCAGGCAATCCCAAAGGTGCCTCCGCGCAGATTTTCCGGCGCTGTCTCGTGGTTCAGCGTTTTAAGCAAGCTGCTTTCTGCGTACACAAGCTGGCGGATTTTTTCACGGAGTTGCACGCCCTCAAATCTCATTGCTTCCACATTCGGCAAAGCGCCACGCTGCGCACGCAGTTTTTCGAGTTGCTTTTCCAGCGCCGCGCAATTCGTTCGCCATGCGATAGACTCGGGCTCGTTTGGAAGCAGATCAACGCAACTTGGTTTCGCCTGCTGCCACCGGCTCAATACATCGGTCGTGGACATGCGTTCGCTGCGCAGGCTGTCCAAATCACTTTGTCCCTGCTCAACTTGTTTGCAGAGCTTTTCAAAACTTTCGCGGGCAGTACGCAGTTCGGCGCGCGTGGTGGCCAATTGCGTGATGAGTTGTGCACGACGTTCTTCACGCTGTGCGCTTTCAGCTTCGGCGAGTGCAGTGCGTGCCTGAGCGATTGATTGTGTGCTCATTTCGGGCTCCTGTCTTCCTTGGTTGCTGGTGCGTTAATAACGCCGATCACACGTTCCATTCCACCCATGCCATCAGGACGGTAAGAAGTGACAGGGGCAGGCGGTGCGGTATGCGGCGTACCTGCGGAGTCCCACGTGGTCCGAACGTAGAACTCCGTGTGCAGTCGGTTGAGTTCTTGCGCGCTGGTCATACGTCCGCAGTCTCCGATCCTTCGAGCGCTTCATCGGATGTCTCCGCTTCGCGCTGGCGCAAATCTTCGTGGATGTCGCGCGGTGCCCGTTGACAGTTGTCGGTCATGTTGTTTTCTCCTTGGTGCCCGCGCGTCGGCGACCGGGTTGTGATTGAATTAGTTCGATTTGCAAGTGCCTGAGCACTGCGCGTGAAAAATCATAGAGCGCGATGCAATGCCTATCCTTCAAAAATCGCCGGATAAGAAGCAGGACATTGTTTTCTTCTACTGCGACCCAATCCCGGCGCTTGTCGTACTCAAACCACTGGCCTTCACCGAATGGGCCGGGAACGTAGCGCAGGTCGAAGCACTTCGAAATTTCCATTGCGAACAGCTCGGCGGTGTGTCTCATGGTGTGCTCTCTTCCAGCCACGGTGCCCAGCGCCTCGTAGACACGCCATGCAGTTCGCAACAAGGATCGGTGAAAATCATGCCGCTCACGGCTTTGTGATTGTTGCGGCAGATGCAGCCTGCCGACACAGCGGGCAGCGCCCCCACAGGTTCCCTGTAGCCGGATGGAATGTAGTTGTCGCGCCTGCGGCCAAGCTTGTAGCGCTTGCGGATTTTGCGGCGAGGGGTCATCTCATAATCCTTTTGTTGTTGCATCGAAAATTGCACCACGGGGACCGGCAGCATTCCGGCCCCGTGGCGCATGGCGTGGTGGGAAGGATCACCACTAGCACGACGGGAACCACCCGCCGCGTTCCGGGGATGGGTATCCGACCACCCCAGGACTTGTGAGAAGGGATTCACCGCACACCTCCACGGGATACTTTGTTGCGGGAACGAGAAACGAAATTTGGCACTTTTCGGGAACGACCTTTTCCGGTTTTGGCACAATTACTGTTTCTCGTTTTGGTCGTTCCCCCCAAAGGGGATTTGTGTGGGACTGACCTTTGCCCCTGTATTGGTGCGTGTTTTGGCTTATTCCCCATTGCTCGTTCCCGATTTCCTTGCCTACTACCGGGAACGACCAAAACGAGAAACGAGTATTTGTATGGTTCACCTCTTTTTCCGGTGCCTCTGCGATGCAGTTTTCCTTTTGAGCAGAGTCGCCGAATGGCTTCTCTTTTGTGGAGTGTGCGACCTTCGATCCGTTTGAAGATTTCTTCTTCGGTCACCTCTTCACTGCCTACGGCGACCAAAATTTGAAGCTCGATCTTTTCAAGGTCAATTTCCTTGCAGGTTCCTCCCAACTTCAGGTGTTTGGTCTCGGGATCAAATATCAGCGTTGTTTCCGACAAATTCTCGCCCATGCGCTGCTCGGTTTCTATTGTGTAGCGGCCTTCTTTTTTCCTGACCAGTATCAGTGCCGATGCGACTGCAACAATGGCAGTGCTGCCGATAAAGGAATCGATTAACTCCTTCTCGGCTTTGGCTGCGTGATGGAGGAACAGGAAACATGTTTTGTTTTCGTTTGCCAATTCGATGAACGGCCCCAGCGCGTTGTAGTATCCTTCGTATCCGTTGTCGCTCGATTTGACTTTGGTGAGCCGTGCCATAGTATCTACGATCACCAATGCTGGCTTGAATTCTCGAATGGTTACGGCTGTGTTGAGTATGTCCCCCATGTAAACAATGCGGATATCGTCAGCGGCGGTGGCTCCCAGCGCACGAAAATCTTCGATCACGTGCTGCTCTGGCTCTTCGAGCGCCAGATACAAAACAGAACCCTTCTTTGTCGGTTTGCCCAGGAACGGTTCGCCGCGCGAAACTGCGATCGTCAAATTTCGCGCGACTGTTGATTTGCCTGCATATTTTTTGCCTCCGGCAAAGTTGACACTGCCGGGTGCGAGACGATCTTGCCAAACCCAATCCGTTATCGTTGCCGGCCTTGCCAGCAATTCTCCAATCGTGTGCATCTCCAGCCCGATTGTTACTGTTGTGTTGGCCTGCGCTCCTTTATAGGTGTCACCCTTGCAGGCTGCATCGAGCGTGGAGTTCTGGTAGTCGGAGCGATCCTGCCACTTGTCGCGCTGGCCGAGGGCGCTTTGCCCGAACATTCGGCGCACTGTTTCGCGGTTGCCGCCGCTCCAGAACCACAACATGTGGCACAAGGCGGAGTCAGCCTCGCTCTGCGATCCGTGGGTTTCTTCCCAGTTGCCATCCCACAGCGCTTTGAACTTCTCTCCGTTCTTGGCAGCACCAGCGCGTTTGATGGTCTCGTCGTCACTCAGGCCAGTGCCGATGCCGACTGGCGGCGTATCGAGCAGCTTAGTGCTGAAGATGCTCTTGTAGAGCGCATCGACTACATCCTGCCGTTGCTCGACCTTGCCGCTGTACTTCTTTAGTTGTGCGCCCGTGACAGTGAAGAACCGCTGCTTGCTGTATATCTCCACGCCCTGCTTGGAGTCGCGGCGTCCGGTCTTGCCACCTAGATCGTGTGTAGCGTGCACCCAGACTTTGACACCTCGCCCACTCGGTGAAACTTCGCTGTATGAGTTGAGTCGATAGAGCCACTGTGCTGCTGCATGGCCGGGGATCGTGTACCCGCGCTCATCAAGGCAGTCATCGAAGTCAATTCCCATGACGTGATCGGAGCCGTCGAACATTCTACCGATGCCATTCAACTGCGCAGAGTACGCTTTGTATTCTGCGACAGCGGCATCGAATGTAGTCCAAGTCGAAGGATCATCTGCCGATGCGTTGTTCCCAGTGTTCACGTCTTTGGGGATTTTGGTAGGCTTTCCGTTGCGCACTTCTTCGCGCCATACAACCCAGCACGTAGCAGCCTTCAACTCTGGGGGCACAGCATCGAACGTGTTGTGTGGTGTGGCGAATGGTATTACTTTTGCTCTTTTCGGTTTCGTTGTAGCAAGCTTGTGCGATCTCAACGCATCAGGCCGTAGCTTCGTAAAATTCAGTTTTCCCATTTCGGATACTTCCTTCTCGATCAAATGCGCACTAGCGGCGCTTGGCCTTACGTGCTGCTCTCCTGACGGTCTGTTGTCAGGCCGCGACGTTCACCGCCTGCACCTCGTTGCCCGCGAGACGCGCGATCTCGCTTTCGCTCACGAACATGCGCCGCCCGATGCGCCGGTAGTTCAGTTGGCCTGTGCATGACCAGTGGCGCAAGGTCCAGACACTAAGCCCCAGCCGTGCGGCAGCGGCGACAATGGAATTCAGTTTCTCGGTTAGTGGAGGCGCGGGAACTTTGGCGCACAGCTTTCGCTCGCGCTCCATGCGGGCGCGCAGCAGATCGGCGACTGTGGATTTCTGTTTCTTGGGGGTGCGCCGTGCAGAGCGCACGGGCTTTCTACGAGCAGCTTTCATCGGCGTGCCTCATTCTGCCCGCCGTTAAGTAGGCGTGCATGGCGGTGAGGCCGGTATCGATTCTGCGCCAGCGCTGCTCTATCGGGAGCCGCCCGATGCTGGCATTCGATCCTTGCCGCCGACTCCATGTTTGCGGCTTGCGGGCTGTGAATCAGCCCCCGCTCACAAGGTCAATGAGGCTACTAATATGATAGCAAAAATCCTCGAAAAGGCAAAGCCCTATGAAGATTGGCAAACTGCTTGAGGCATCTGTGAGGCAAAATGTACCCTAATCAAGGCAAAAACAGGGTGCCCCTCTAACCTGTTATTTTTGCTTCTATTTGCCTGTGTTTTCAGGGTTTAGCACACTCCAGCAAACACCGGCAAAATAGCTCTAAAGGCCCTTTCACGGCGATAACACGGGTTCAAATCCCGTCGGGGACGCCAACAAGGCTCAACAATCCTCCTAAAGTTGGGGCGGCTTCACACCCGCGCAAAGAGTGCGGTTTTGGGTCGAAATGGGGCCATTTGGCGCACAAAAATCGATAAAAATCGCAAAAAATCGACACAGATTTCGAGGCAGTTATGTTGATTCTAAAGGTAGTTATAGTCAACAATCGCGTTTTGAAGTGTATAAAATCACTCCCTTTATTCTTTTGGGCCTCAAGCGAGCCGCTGGGGCGAGCGGATCGGGCGGCGGTCACGAGGTCCCTGGCCCAAACGAACCCCGAATCGAGCCTCGGCGAAGGGGCGATCCGGATGTGTTTCGAGAGGATGCTCATGGTTTGAGTATGCGCCGGAAGGCGGAAATGATCGGCAAAGTTGGGGAAAAAAGTGAAGGAGTGAATAAGTGAATAAGAAACCAGCGAGTTGGCAGGTCAGCGGGTCAGCAATTCTGAGTGCGGAGGGCTTGACATAAAGGCAGGGAACAAGGGACCGAGGGACCAAGGGACTGGGGAACTACGGGACTGAGGGACTACGGGACTTTCCCATCCCAGCAGAGCTGGGATGGGGCGTACCCTTGCGGGGCTATTTGCTTGTAGGGTTATTTGCCGAAGACCTTTTTCGCTGCGGCTCCGGCAGCGGCGTCCTCGATGACCGGGTAGATTTCCAGCTCCAGAACGTCGGCCCATTCGGCGGCGTGCTCGGCGAGAGCCTCCGGGCCACCCGCTTCAATGAGGTGCCAGCCAAGCGTTGAGCCTGGAGCGTGCCAGCGGCCGATTGTCTTGCCGCCTTCCGGCGCTGGTCCGCCCGATTTCAAGAATTGCTCAAGCGCAGTCTTGTACTTACCGGGGGTAGTCTTCCATACCACCATGAATTTCATGATTTCTCCTCCTCGGGGAATGTTTGATTGTTGAGATTGCTTGACCCGTGAGGCTCAGCTTGGGCCAAGGAGAGCGGGCTTAAGGGTATAACGCGGGAGGGGGGAGAGGAAGAGAAATCTTGGGCTCAGCGCCGCAGGAACGGGCGGCCCGCCTCGACCTCAATATCGCGGTCGGTGCATCGCCTCTATTTGTTCGGCTACCTCCCTCAGCGCGTTGTCGGGGTCCCGGTCGGGAAAGAGGATTCTTACCGCCGATTTGAATTGGTTGTCCACCGCTCTTTTGAGCCAAGGGTTCACTCTCCTAGCGATTCCATCTAACTGGGTAGCGACGAAGGGTACAAAAAGCGGGGGATTGAATTCTTGCCAGCGCTGCATCAGCCGGGGGAGGCTCTCCGCTTGGAAGTGCTCGGTCATGAACTCGAGACCTTCAATGTCCACGCATCCCAGCGGCCCGACAATTTCCTTATATTTGGGGTCGAGAGTGAGTGCTTCTTGGAACGCTAAATCAAGATATGGCGAGATTCCAATCGTCCCTCCTATACCGTCCAGAGTCACAGCGAGCGGGTATATTTTCGAGATTCTTGTATGGTCAATTCCCAGTCCGGGGAGAATGCTCGGGTCCGTGAGCAGAGCGAGGACTGCGTCTGCCAGTTGAATCGCGGCCCTCTTCTGGCCGGTATCCCCATCGCGAACCAACTTGCTGTCGATCTCTTCGGCAAGGAGGGTGAAGTTTCCGCTGTACTTTGCGTCGGCAGTGAAGATTGATGCTTTTGTTTCAATGATTGCGATCTGCTCGCCATGAACCACCAGCCCGTCGCAAATCTGCCGGTTTGGGTTGTTTGGGTCGCGCAAATCGGGAATGAATCGAGCAGCTGTCCCGGCGCAAGAGTTCGCAAGTAGGTCGTCGACGTATGTTTCGAAGACCTTTCCCCAGAATCGAGTGAAACTTTGGCCGTGTCGGTTGAAGGCAAGCCAATATGGGCCGGCAAGCTGCTTTTCGATCAGCATATGGTTGTCCATTAAGAGGTGGCCGATCCAAAAGCTCTTTAGGTGCGCGTTATACCACTGCTCGACGGCGGGAAACTTGCGGAAGATGGTGAAGTCGTTTGGTCCGTAGTCTCGGCGAAGTATGTCGCGCTTCATAGCGGCGGGTGTCGCGGAGATCGTCGCGATGAATTTGGATCTCTTTTCGGCTGAGATTGGCGTTTGGCCAAATGTCTTGATGCTGAACGGCAGCGCGCCGGGGTCGGTTTTTATCGTCTCGACCAAGTTTCTGCCGGACCGAGCGTGCAATCCAAAAAGCATCGCGGTGTTTTCTTCGATCGAGATGCCCGCGGATTCCTCGAATTCCCTTGCAACGTCGACATAGTCGGCGTCCGCCCGCAGTCTGTTCACGTAGTCGCCGAGAAGCAATTGATTTCTCCCGAGCAGATGTCCAATGTTTGGCTTGCCGTACTCAGTCATTGCGACGAATTCAGCGATCGTCCGCGAGAATTTCTCTTTGTCGGGAACGTTCTCGTTTGGACCAGGCAGTAGGTCGTAATGGAAATGGTCATTTGCCTTGAGAAGGATCGACCCGAAGCGTCCGGCGTTTTGGCGAAGATCCAGCCCGCCCGCCTCGCAGTGAAGAATCCCGAGCTTCGCGATCAGGAGGATTTGGCGTCTATGGAAGACCTCCCTCCTGGGATCTTTGGATCAGAAACCAACTTGGAAGCGGGTCACGAGGTTATGCGGGAAGAAAAGCTTAAGCAGGTCTGAATAGACATCTAATGGGGGTTCGCTTCGATCCCAGAGTTGAATTCCCGTCACGATGGTTGCGCAAACCCAAAGCAGCGAGTTCAGGGAGAACTGTGCAATCTCCTGTGCTAGCTCCGCTGTGGTCGATTTTCTCCCGAAATTGTCCTCGAAGGTCTCGTAGACTGCCAGTTCCAGGCCTTGGCTCATAGACCGTTGCGCTCTGGTTTCAGATTCTAAGCGCATTAGCGTACCGCTCGGCATGACACAAGAAGCAGTGATCAGGGATCGGTCCGAGACTTGCGACAAAAACAAAGACGGCGCGGCTGCGCCGCGTACTTTGTTTTCCGAATTGAACGGCCCCGGCTCCCAGGACTGCGCCCGCGCAATTTTGCGCCGGGCTTGTCCTGGGCTATTTTCTTGCGCTCCCTACGGGAGCTTCCTTAGCGTTACCCGGGACGACGCCTTTGGCGAGCATCGCCTTGATTCCGCGGAGGGCCTGGCGGGTGCGTTCTTCGTTCTCGATCAAGGCGAAAGGGGCAGGGCGAAGCGGACGTGGTTGTCGCCGTAGTCGCCGAGTCTAGCTCTGATCGGCGGCGATTTGGTATTTCCGCTCCAGACGTAGAAAAACCTCCTCGGCGGGAATCCCGGCTGGGTCGTTTGTGAGGGCCTCTTGCCAGACCTCGCGGAGGGTTTTAGCGTAATCCGCGCGTCCAGGACGCTTCTTCTCTTGGTTAGGCACCTGCATTCGCGGGCTCCTTAAGCTTCGCCAGCATCGCCTTGATCCCGCGGAGGGCCTGGCGGGTGCGTTCTTCGTTCTCGATGAGGGCGAAGCGGACGTGGTTGTCGCCGTAGTCGCCGAAACCAATGCCCGGAGAGACGGCGGTTTTGGCTTCGGTGAGCAGGAGCTTCGAGAACTCGAGCGACTTGAGGTCGCGGTAGGGCTCGGGGATTTGCGCCCAGACGAACATCGTCGCTCGGGGTTTGGCTACGCTCCAGCCGGCCTTGTTGAGGCCTTCGACAAGGACGTCGCGGCGGCGGCGGTAGTTGTCGCAGATTTGGGCGACACATTCCTGCGGACCTTCGAGTGCGGCGATGGCCGCGACCTGGATGGGCGTGAAGGTGCCGTAGTCAAAGTAGCTCTTGAGGCGGGCGAGCGCGTTGACCAGGCGCTGATTGCCGACCATGAAGCCGACGCGCCAGCCGGGCATGTTGTAGGACTTGGAGAGCGTGAAGAACTCGACGGCGACGTCTTTGGCGCCGGGAACCTGGAGGACGCTGGGCGGCTTGTAGCCGTCGAAGGCGATGTCGGCGTAGGCGAGGTCCTGAATGAGGTAGAAGCCGTGCTCGCGGGCGAGCTGGACGAGGCGCGCGAGGAAAGGCAGTTCGACACATTCGGTGGTGGGGTTCGAAGGGAAGTTGACGATGAGGGCCTTGGGGCGCGGGGTCATGCGCGGGATGATTTCTTCGAGCTGGGCGAGAAAACTTGCCTGGTTGTGGACGGGGACGCTGACGATATGAGCGCCGGCGATGACCGGGCCGTAAATATGGATGGGGTAGCTGGGGTTGGGAACGAGGACGGTGTCGCGCGAGTCGAGGATGGCGAGACAGAGGTGGGCGATGCCCTCCTTGGAGCCGATGGTGACGATGGCCTCGGAGTCGGGGTCGAGATCGACGTCGTAGCGCGACTTGTACCAGTTGCAGACGGCCTTGCGCAGGCGAGGCAGGCCGCGGGAGACAGAGTAGCGGTGTGTGGTGGGCTTCCTGACCGCCTCAACGAGCTTATCTACTATATGGGGCGGCGTGGCGCCGTCGGGGTTGCCCATGCCGAAGTCGATGATGTCTTCGCCACGGCGGCGCGCGGCGGACTTCATCTCGCCGGTGATGTTGAAGACGTAGGCGGGAAGGCGCTGAATGCGGGAAAACTCGTCCATGATGACTC
>Ga0224555_1000566_pt1 | contig 56539 bp, 39 predicted proteins | sample 714S23034metaG_FD_180687 | JGI IMG/M metagenome (GOLD analysis project Ga0224555, IMG submission 180687) | Peat soil microbial communities from Stordalen Mire, Sweden - 717 S2 30-34 | ecosystem: Environmental > Terrestrial > Soil > Wetlands > Peat | place: Sweden: Norrbotten County, Stordalen... | reverse complement strand
GACCCTTCCTGGCGAACGGGCACCCTCCGGCGACGAGGCGACTGAGGACCGTTCGTGGTCGCCCGCCGGGCAGGAATCAGTTCTGCTCAGTGTTTAGGAACGGTTGCAGAGGGACACCGTCATCCGCGTCGGCGCTGGGGACGTCGCCTTCCTAACTGCCGCCTTCGTGTGCCGCTCGGGACCAGGATTCAGTGGTCCCTCTGGGCCGTCCGGCCCTGAGCTAATCCGCCAAAGCTGAACCTGAGGTTGAGCTTGAGGGTCGGATGGATGGCGCACACGGGTGCTTCGCTCCCGATCGACCAGGCAGGGGCCTCTTCGGCGCCGAGTTGCGGGCCGGGTTGACCAGCTCGTGCAGCGACCCCCAGGCCGAGGGGAATGCCGGGGGTCGCGCACATGCGGCTAGGCACCTTATGTATCGACCCCGATTGCAGCACCTTGAGCTTCGCCTGGTCGCAAGCCGCGGCGCGGCACGTGGGTCGGTCGTGTTTCGCCAATTCTGTGGGAAGTGCCGGAACGGTCTCACTGCCAGTACCGCGGCTCAGCCGCGCCCGGCGTCGACCGCACAGCTTCGAGTCGGCTTGCGAAGCGGGAGGCCGTACCACGCCGCGCCAGCCTCAAAGCTCACCGTCGGTGGACCCAGCAGTTTCGACAACAAAGCGATCCCGCGAGCACGGACGGCTCCTGTACGCGTGCGGAGAACGAGCGCATCGACCGCGTGAGCGCGCACAACAGCCTCGAGGACGCGACAGACCCTCGCCAACGGCACGCCGGCGACCGCCGAGGGCTCGGTGAGGAGATCGGACAGCTCGCTCAGGTCCGGAGTTTCGGCGACGTAGTAGCGGCCTCGACCCACCGCGCCCGGGACGAGCGCGTAACCACCGATTAGCCGGAAGCTCATCTCATCCTCGGCTTGCCAGAGCATGGGCTCGTCGTTGTGGGCACGCGGATACGGGAAAGCCAGTACGACGCCGCCACTTGGAACCGAACGCCCGAGCGACGAAGTGAGCTGCGGCGCGGTCGCGCGCTGCTCGCGGACCACGGGGAACTGATCCAGCAGGGGGACGAAGGCCACTGCCACCAAGACGAGCAGGGCAACGGTGTAAAGGCGTGGGTCGATCCGCATCCGGGACGTGAGGGGCTCCACCCGGGGCTCAACAAGGTGCTCTGGCAACCTCTGAGCCGTCCGAGAGTGCTCGTCTATCCAGGTTCTCGTACGGTCGAGGCCGACGGCCAGGACGACGGCCAGGAAGAGCGTCTCTATGCCCGAGATCCTGACCGGCTCGAGGTCGACCAGGACCGGGACGTGCTCGAAAAGTGCTTCGGGAAGCCAGATCCCCAAGGTGTGCCCGTCGACGGTGAGATGAGGACCGAGAGACAGCAGGAACGCGGCGCACGCGCACGCGACCGCGAACCGGATCGTTCCCAGTTTGCGCCACCACACGGTCAGTATCACCAGCCCTATCAACAGCGGTATGCCCAAGTAGCCGGATGGGTCGGTCAGTTGTGGCGTCGATCGCAGGATCGGTCGCAGAAGATCGACCCGGAAAGCTGCGATCACACCAGGTGGCTGAATGCCGTTGGGGATGCGTCGCGGACCGGAGAGGAAGTACCAGATCGCATAACCGGCGACTGCTCCGAAGCAAAGGCAGGCCGTGAGCAGCCCGGGCGCTGCCACGCGGATAGCCGTGACGATCTCGTGCCTGTGCGTCAACGCGAGCAAGACCAGCCCGATCGCCGCCATGATGGCGCAGTACGCCAGTATCTCCGGATCGATGAGGAGCTGGGCGGCGCTTAACAGTCCGAGCAGGATGCCAACTTTGAGCGGCGACCTTTGCCTGGTCACGAATAGCTCGTCGAAGCACCAGAGCAGGAGCGGAGGGATCACCAGGAACGCGAGGTCGAGATGAACCGAGCTCTCGAATGTCATGTACGACCCGAACCCGTAAAGCAGCCCAGCTGCGAAGGCTGCAGGCCACCAGCTCACCCATCTTCGCGAAACGAGGAACATCGAAGTGGCTGAGCCAGCTAGCGCTATGCGCATCAAGAGGTTGAACGACGCGACAGGGCCGAGCGCGAGCGTGACCGGAGCCGACAGGATGCCCAGCAGCGGGACCGAGGTGTTCGAGGCGAGGTTCACGCCGAGCGGAAAATCGACGTAGTTGGTGAAAAATGGGTTCAGACCGTGCCCGAGAGCGAACGGTGTCCAGGCAAGGAACCACGACATCTGCGCCGGATCCCCAGCGCCTGCCCCTAAGGGGTGCGGCAGCCTGCTTGCGTCGAGGGGTAAGACCGGCCAGTACGCCAGGACGGCGAGCACGACGTAGGCGCCGACGGCAAGCGCGATCAAGGCGCCCGGTCTCCGCACCGCCTGCCTATCGCCCGAAGGCCGCATTGGCACGTCGTTCCCTTTGAGCCGAGCCTTCGGCTTCGCCGCCATCCGCACACCGAAGCGTTTCTCCGATGCGCTGGTGCAGAAGGATAACGGTTCGGACACCCTCGTCGGAGACGCCAGGTACCGTGGACTCGGGTCGTTCGCAGCGGCCGACAATTGGCCTGAGCACCGTTGGCCGCGTCTATGGTTCAGCGGAACCCATGGTGCACTCCCCTTCAACTGTGACCCTCGGTCAGCGAGACCGGGCTGGAATAGACGCTCCGGGGGCCATTCCCCGGCGATGGTCACTCGTCGCGCGAGCCGACAAGTGGGCGATCGCGCTCTTCGTCGCGATACCCGTGTTGATCGGCGTCCCACCCGCGCTCTTGGGAAGACCCCTGTTCCCCGGTAGCGGCACAGCGGACAACTTGACGCAGAACTATCCACTGAGAGTGCTGGCTGGCGAGTTGCTGCGGCACGGTCGACTGCCCCTGTGGGACCCGTACATATGGAGCGGAACGCCGCTGCTCGCTGGATGGAACGCGGGAGCCCTGTACCCCGGTACGTGGTTGTTCGCCGTTCTGCCCGCCAGCGCGGCGTGGACGATCAACGTGGCTTCAGTATCGGTGGTCTGTGCCGCCGGGATGCATGTCTTTCTGCGCCGTCTCGGTTGTTCCCCGCTCGCCGGCCTGCTGGGGGCCTTGACGTTCACCTACACGGGGTTCATGTGGGGCCAAGCTGTGCACCTCGGGCTCGTAATGGGAATGAGCTTCACTCCCTGGATGCTGCTCGCCGTCCATGAGCTCGCCACTTCTCCCGAGCCGCGAGAGGCTCGGCGCTGGGTCGCCCTCTTGGGCGGGTGCGGCGGGCTAGTCGTGCTCGCTGGTGATCCTCGCGCCGCATCCAGCATCGCCTTCATTGTGGTGACGTACTTCCTCGCCATCTGCTGGCGGGCATGGCGGACGGGCCGGAACATCAACGTCGCCGGTATCGGCCTGGTGGTGGCCGCGCTCCTCGCCGTTGTCCTCTCCACGGCGCAGTGGCTGCCAGGCCTCAGCTTCCTGCACGAATCCGAGCGCGGGGCGGTCACTTTCACTCGCTTCGCGGCAGGATCGCTCTCGTGGCACGACTTCGAGCTGCTGTTCGTGCCGTTCCTGGTCGGTGGCAACGGCACCTTCGGCCTCCCGGGCTATCTCGGCTCGTACAACCTCCCGGAACTGAGCTACGCCGTCGGTATCGTGCCTCTCGTCGCCGCGATTGTCTTCATCGGACGCGCGATGCGCCGGCGTGCCGGCGAGAAGCCTCTCGGGGTCTGGTACGCCTTGATCATCGAGGGCGTCCTGCTATCTGCCGGTGCCAATACCCCCCTCGGCCACGTCCTAGTGGCAATACCGCTTTACGGGGGCCAGCGCCTCCAGAACCGAAATGCGGTGATAGTGGATCTCGCGCTCGCCGTACTGCTCGCGGTGTTCGTCGACGTGCTGCGGCCACGTGCCCGCTCACTCGGCGCGCTACCAGATCCGGCAACCGAAGCAGACTCAGGACTCACCTTCAACGAACGCCTGGCCGGCCTGGTGCCCATCTGCATCGTTGCAGTCCTCGTCCTCGCGGCTTACGTGGTCGGCCGATCGATCCAGCGCGGCTTTGGCGTCTCGGGCTACCACTCGGGGCTCGCGCTGCACTTGACCCCGTACTTCGCAGTCGTGCTCGTCATCTCGGCAGGTGCCGCTCTCCTACTCGTGGGTGCGCCGCGCCTCAGCTCGAGCGGTCGGCGGCGATTGGTGACCATCGTCGTGGTCGCGGACGTTTTGATGTGCGTCGCGAACGGGTCATACACGTTCCCCGCCAAAGCCACCATTGCAAAGACGAACACCGCCATTGTCGCCCTCTCGAAGCTGCTCGGGGCTCAGGGCCGCTACGCGATCTTCAATCCCGCCCAGAGCCTGCCTGCTGGGCTCCGCGGGACAATCCTCGCGCTCGGCCCTTTCAGCCTCGGCATCCTGCATCAAGTCCCGAGCGTCCAGGGCTACTCCTCGGCTGTCGCCGGTAGCTACCAACTTGTCACCGGGGCCCACGACGTCGAGAACTTGCAACCGGTCGCCCTCACCCGTTCTGACCTTGACATCTTGAACCTGAAGGAACTGGTCACACTTCCCGAATACCTGGTGGAGGCGGTCCCGGGAAACCGACCGATTCCAGTCGCTCAGGGAACCCCCGTCGCACCCGGAACCGAGGCGGAGGCAGAGGCACTCGACGCAATAGCGCCGCAGAAGCCGCTACACCCGCTTCCGCCGTTCCTCCTCTCCCCCGGACGGTCATCGACTTGGATGTTGCCAGGCCCGATCGCGCTCGACTCGGTGACGGTGGTGCTCGTGCCCTACAACGATGAGATTGCCCGAACCATCTCGGTCGGCATACTCAATGCCAAAGACCAGACAGTGCAAGACCGTCAGGTGACGGTCTTGCATTCACAGGTCCAGGTCTCCTTGAAAGGTCAGGAGGCCTACGGGATTCGGCTCGGTGCGTCGAACGCCACCCCGGTCTCCATCGGTGCAGTCGCAGTGACCACGGTGCACGCGATGGCAGTCAACTCGGGACCCTTGACCCGCCGCCTCGTCCTCAACCAGGTTCTTCAGGGAGTCCTCGAACCGCCGCACTGGCGGTACCAGACCGAGATCGGCGGGCTGTCGGTGTTCACCAACACGCTCGCCCGAGGAGCCTCCTGGATCGAGCCGGCTGGTTCCAAGACACCGTTGGCTCCCGAGCTTCCTGCCGCGCGCGCAACTACGCCTCGCGTCCAAGGATGGCAAAACCCGGAGACCATCGTCTCGACACCGAGCGCGGCAGTGCTGGTCCGAAGTGAGGCCTACGACAAGGGTTGGGTCGCGCGACTGACTCCGGTCGGTGGTGGCTCGTCGGTGACCGTGCACGTGAGGCCGCTCGGGATACTCCAGGCGATCTCGCTTCCAGCGGGCAAATACGTCGTGACCTGGATCTACACTGCCAAGCTCGCGAAACTTGGTGTCATTGTCAGCGGAGTAGGTGTGCTCGCACTGGTTCTCCTCGTATTCGCGCCGAGTCGACGCCGCCGACCAAGATCCGTCAAGAAGCCCGTCGGCTCGCCGGAGCCGGGAGCTTCGGCCTAGCTCGAGACCGTACAGAGTGCGGGCGTGGACCGCCGGGCGGCTCTGGCGGAAACGTCGGGCTTCTCGCCCGCAAGACCACGGCGTCAGCGAAGAAGCTTCAACCGGCAGGACCGGCGGCAAGAGGCACCGACGCTCTGTGCCGGCTACCGGCGGAATCGGTCCAACCCACTTGCACGTGGTCACCCGGGTGATACCCCTGCATCCGCGACGTGAGAGCCGGGGCAGAATCGACGGGGTTTCCTCCGAGCGACGTTATTACGTCGCCCTCGACCAGTCCCGCGGATGAAGCCGGCGAACCCGACAGCACTTGGTGTACGAGCGCTCCGGACGGAGAAGAGCTCGAGGTCACCGAGACGCCGAGGAACGCCGTCGGGCCGATGTGCACGCTCGCGGAGGCTTGACCGGACTCGATCTTCTTGGCGATCGCCACAGCCGAACTGATCGGGATGGCATAGCCGTCAGTACCCGTCGTCTGGAACGAGAACCCCACCGAGGCCGCCGTGTCCATCCCGACAACTTTCCCTGAGGTGTTCACGAGCGGTCCTCCCGAATCACCGGCCTGGATATAGGCGTTGACCTCGATAAGGCCAGTCAACTTCTCGGGGTTGCCGCCATCTTGTTCCGTAGCGGTGATCGACTGGTCGAGAGCTGTAACCGAACCGCCCGCGGCGCTGGGGGTTCCGCCGATACCGCCGGCGTTGCCAATCCCTACGACCGCTTCGCCTCGACGAACCATGGACGAGTCGCCGAGCGAAGCGACCTTCAGCCCCGCGGCATCCTTCAGCTTCAACACGGCGACATCACTCGAGCGGTCGTAACCGACGACCGTGGCTGTGTAGACCCGTCCGTTGCCGACGTCGGTCACTCTGATGCTCGTGGCGCCATCGACCACGTGGTTATTTGTGAGCACTTCGCCCGTGGAGGTAAGGACGATTCCCGTGCCGGCGGCCTCCTCGTTCGCGTATCCGAGGCTCGTATCAACATCCACAAGGCCAGGGTCGACCCGCAAGGCAATCGCCGCGCTGTCCGCAGGGGCTCCAGATGCCGACGGATTGGATCCCGACGAGCCCGATCCGAACGAGAAGCCTCCCGATCCAAAAGGCAAGGTGCCCGATCCATATGGCAAGGTGCCCGATCCGAACGGGAAATTCGGCGAGCCTGACGACGGCGAGTTCGCCGAAGGAAGTGAACCCGACGCGGAATTCGACTGCCAGACGACATGGCCGATGCCGAACCCCGCGGCAATGCCGATCAAGAGCAACACCACGACGAACAAGACGGTCGTAGCGTGACGTCTGGGTGGTTGGGGCGGCGGCGGCACGGCCCAGTACGGTCCTGGAGGGCCGACCCACAGTGGTCCGTCACCCGTCCCGGGCGCGCCGGGAGGAAGTGGAGGAGGTACCCACATCCAGCCGCCGGATCCAGCGTCGGGCCCAAGTGGCGTGGCGGGAGTGTCGGCACGCTCCGGGGCGGCAGCCTCCTCCGATGTCACCTCGTCGACCCTCCTCACCACAGGTTCGCCACTCTCGTATTCCTCGTCCATCACCCTCTCCTCCTCAGGGACGGTAACGCACATCCAACTACCCATATTCACTACACCCGGTGCACCTGTGGATTGCCTGAGTTGCGCCTAAGCAAAAGCTGAGAGGGTTCCGGGACAAGGCCCCCGCCGGTCTGCAATTGACCTGCGTGCAAGCTGGGAGAGCTCAGTTGCGGCTGGCTAAAGTGGTGCTGTTGTGCCCGGTCCGCGGCGCGGCTCCGGCACTTCGCGAGTAGACGGCCCGCAAGCAAGGGACAACCGTGACGAGCACGACCAGTGTGTGGGGAGCCAGCAGTCGGCAGCAGACAACCGAAGCCACCGGCCACGGTGACGAGGAGACGGCCAACTGGACGCGCTCGGAGCGAAGCTCGATTCGCAAAGGAACAGCCGAGGATCGATGAGTACCTTCGTCTCTGGTCCCGAGAGTGCCGGTGCTTCACGACCGGAGTCGCCAGAAGCGACCCTAGGCTCGGGGACGCCAGGGGGATCGGCTGGCGCGCCGATCCGCGATCGTCGGCTCATTCTCGCGGTGCTATGCGTGAGCCTCCTGCTCGTGAGTCTCGACAACACGATTCTGAACGTGGCGCTACCGGTCATCGTGCGCACACTGCACGCCTCGTCGAGCTCGCTGCAGTGGATCGTCGACTCCTACGCGATCGTCTTCGCCGGCTTGCTTCTCGTGGCTGGCAGCCTTGGTGACCGTGTAGGACGTAAGTGGGTCTTCATGGCGGGACTGGTGATCTTCTCGGCAGGCTCGGCTGTGTCGGCTTTCTCCGGATCAGCCGATCGGCTCATCGCGGCACGAGCCTTCATGGGGGTAGGAGGAGCAGCCATAATGCCCTCAACCCTGTCGATCCTGACCAGCACCTTCACCGAAGCGCGTGAGCGCGCCCGGGCCATCGGAATCTGGTCGGGCACCACAGGACTTGGCGTGGCAGTTGGTCCCGTGGTCGGCGGCTGGCTGCTCGCTCACTTCTGGTGGGGCTCAGTATTCCTCGTCAATGTGCCCATCGCTGCGGTCGGACTGTTCGCCGCGGTCTGGCTCGTGCCCAACTCGAAGAACCCTGACACCAAGCGTCCCGACCCGATCGGCGCCGCCCTCTCCATCGTGGGAATGGGATTGTTGTTGTGGGGGATCATCGAGGCACCCGACCGCTCCTGGACCTCGCCGCTCATCCTCGGTGCCGTCGCCGCGGCAGTAGTAGTACTGGCCGCGTTCATGACTTGGGAGAGGCACTCGTCGCACCCAATGCTCGAAGTCTCGTTCTTCGCGTCGCGTCGTTTCTCGGCAGCAATGGGTGCCATGGGGCTCGTCATGTTCGCGTTGATGGGAGGCCTCTTCCTCCTCACCCAGTACCTCCAATTCTCCCTCGGCTACACGGCTTTCCAGACTGGCCTGCGGATTGCGCCGATCGCCGCGGTGCTACTGGTTGTCGCTCCCCTCTCGAGCCTGGTGGACCACATAGTCGGGACAAAACCCGTCGTCTTCGGCGGAATGGCGTTCATCGCCTTGGGATTCGCGCTCTTGACGCGGGTTACTGTCCACGACGGGTACATGGACGTGTTGCCCGCTTTCTTGCTGATTGGCCTCGGAACGGGCCTCGCGTTCGCCCCCTGTACCGAGTCAGTGATGGGCTCGCTGCCCATCGAGCAAGCCGGAGTGGGCGCGGCCACTAACGGCGCCGCGTTGCAGACCGGTGGGGCGCTCGGAGTGGGTGTGCTCGGAAGCTTGCTCAACACCCGGTACCAGGACCGGCTGGTGCCGGTGCTCGCCCACTACAAGATGCCGGAGTCGATACTGCACATGATCACCGGCTCGCTGGGCGGTGCTCTCAGTGTCAGCCAGAAGATCGGAGGTGTGCTCGGCACCAATCTTGCCAACTTCGCGCGCCAGTCCTTTGTGAGTGGGCTGGACCTCGCTGTCACGGTCGGAGCTGTCGTTGTCGGCACGGCGGGACTCGTGGTTCTCATCGTGCTGCCTAACAGGAGTGCCCAACCCGAGCTGGACCAGTCGCAGGAATCGACGCCGGAGACCCCCGCTCCAACGGGAGAGAATTAGGGGCAGGCACGCGCTCGGCAGGATTCTCGACCACGCACAGTCGACACGCAGCGGTGCCGTTACGATCGCATCATGCCAGCTGACCAGCCGACAATACTTGCGACCTCTGGTGGACTCAAGCGAGGGTCTCGTACCGACTTCGAGTTCGCGCCGCTAGTCATCCATGCCATCGAGCTCTCCGGCGTGAACGCACGACGCCCACGGCTGTGCCACATCGGAACCGCTGGCGGCGACCAACTTTGGTGGAGCGAATTGTGGAACGAAGCAGGGAATGCCGCCGGGATCCATGTGGTGAACCTGAACTTGTTCCCGATGCCGAACGTCGAGGACGTGACAGGGCTCCTGCTCGACCAGGATGCGATCTGGGTCGGCGGTGGCAGTGTGGCCAACTTGCTCGCGATCTGGAGACTTCACGGTCTCGACCGGATCCTTGCCAAAGTTTGGCAAGCCGGCGTAGTGCTCGCGGGAGTCTCAGCCGGATCGTTGTGCTGGCACATCGGCGGCACGACCGACTCCTTCGGACCCGAATTGCGGCCTGTGACCAATGGCCTGGGCCTGTTGCCCTACGCCAACGGAGTCCACTATGACTCTGAACCCCAACGCCGCCCACTGTTCCAGCAGCTCATCGGAGATGGTGTACTGCCCAACGGGTACGCGTCCGACGACGGGGTCGGTCTCGTCTATCACGGGACCAACTTCGTCGAAGCGGTAACCGAGATCCGAGGAAGAGGCGCCTACTTAGTTCGCCGAGAAGGCAACCAGGCGACCGAGGAGCGCATCGAGCCGAGGAGCCTACCGGAGGCCATCTGAGTCTTGGCTGGGCCGTCGACGAGTGACGAGGAAGTCGCGCTCTTGGCCGAGGACGCCCATGCGATGACTTGAGTACCCGTGTCCCGGCGCCCCTGTTCGCAGGTGTCACGAGGCGCACCACGCCAGGTCGTCCCACTATGCGCCCGGGACGCGAGTCCCATTAGCCTGCCCTCTGTGCCCAGAGAGCCATCCGAACTCCGGTTCCCAACCCGTGAGATTGTGCCACCCAAAGGACTCTGGCAGTTTGTCATCACCCGCGTGCTCGCGGTGGGAGCCCTGGGATTCATAATGGCCGTCGGACTCAACCACTCGTCGAAGGTCATCGTCGCAGCGACGATCTTCCTCGGCGTAGTGGCCCTTTTAGCCGCGATTCAAGTACCGCTGCTCAAGCGGAGGTGGCTACGACTCGAAGAGAGCCGGCTCAGGAGCCTTTCGGGCGACGCCATCTATGCCGGCCCTGCGAGGGCCGAGAATTTGCCGGGCGCCTCCGGGAGCCGCCAGATAGGCGGGGAACTCGTGCTGAACAGACAGGGCCTCTCATTTACGCCGCGCCGCTCAACTGAAGTTCCCGCTCTCAACATCGCTTGGGCCGACATGACCCATATCCGTCTCTCGCCGATCTCGAATGCCCCGGTTGCCGGCTCGCTCGAGGTCACCTTGTTCGGAGGATCGACTCAGAGGTTCGTCGTGCAGCGATGCGAGTCTCTAGCCAACAAGCTGCAGCACTTGCCGGAACGACTGTGAGCCATGAGGGATCCTCTTCTACCTATTTAGGCCGGTGCTGACCAAGCGGACACAGGCTCTTCGGGTCCCACTGAGCCAGGCACACTAAAGGGCGCCGTTCAACGGACCATTTACGAGTCCCCTGCGATGTTTTTGTCACTCATCTGCCAGTTCAGTGGAGCTAGCTATTGTCTATAATCGGGCTAGCCAATAAGGCAGGCCGAGTCAAGGGAGGTCGGGCACGATCATGATCAAGAAGCGGAAGCTGAGCAAGCTCGCGGTTGTGGGAACGGCTTTAGCATGCGCGGTGTTCGTGCTAGCGGTCGGTGCCACCAGTTTCGCGACCACGTCCAAGACCGACCTAGCCCAGGCCACCCATATGGTAAAGGTCCCTGGGGGCACCATGACGATCGCAGAAGGCGCTGCCGCCGGACCGAACTACATCTTCCCGATGATGGGCCTTCAGTACTTCAGTGTCACGAACTTCGACCTGATCTACCTCATGTTCCGCCCGTTGTACTACTTCGGCGTCGGCAACACGGCCGACCTCAACGAAGGGCTCTCTGTCGCGGACACGCCGGTGTACTCGAACAGCGGCCGAACGGTCACCATCAAGATGAAGGGCTACAAGTGGAGCAACGGTGAGACCGTGAACGCCCAGGACGTGGTCTTCTGGATGAACATGTTGAAGGCCGACGCCACTTCGTGGGCTGGCTACGCGCCCGGACCAGGGCAGTTCCCCGGCGATGTAACCAACGTTGTGGCGAACAACAAGACCGACACGGTCACGTTCACACTGGACGCGACATACAGCTCGTACTGGTTCACCTACAACGAGCTGAGCCAGGTCACGCCCCTGCCGGTCGCTTGGGACATCACCTCAGCTGGCGCAAAGCCGGGTTCGGGCGGTTGCTCGGGCGCCTCGTACACCTCGGTGAAGGCCCCCATATCGGCGACCACCGGCGCCCTTGCTGACGTCTCAACTTCCGCTAAGGCGTGCGCTGCAGTGTTCGCCTTCCTCTCCGGCAAGACCGAGGCGGGGGACCTCGGGACCTACGCGTCGAACCCGTTGTGGCAGGTCGTGGACGGGCCATTCCGTCTGACCGCCTACGACGCGACCGATGGCGGTGCGACAGTGGTGCCGAACAAGCAGTACTCGGGCCCGGTCAAGCCCTCCCTCGACAAGCTCGTAATGGCTCCGTTCACTACCGACTCGGCTGAGTTCAACGTGCTGCAAAGCGGCAACAAGATCAACATCGGCTACGTACCGCCGCAGAACGTTCCCGTTTACAGGGGCAAGACCTGGTGCGCAACCGGACCGTGCGTCGGAGCGAACAACGCGCAGCTTGCAGCCAACTACAACCTGTCGCCGCTGTACGGCTGGGCGATCAACTATTTCCCCCTGAACTTCACGAACCCGACCTCGGGGTCGATCTTCAAGCAGCTGTACATCCGCCAAGCAATGCAGTCGCTGATGAACCAGACGCTGTGGATCCAGCTCTACGAATCGGGTTACGGGGTTCCGGACTACGGTCCGGTGCCGGTGATCCCACCGACGGATTTCGCCTCTGCACAGGAGAGCACCAACCCCTACCCCTACAACCCTGCACACGCGAGGGCACTGCTCAGCTCACACGGCTGGAATGTAGTCAAAAACGGTCTCACCACCTGCGTGAAGCCGGGAAAAGCGGCCGACGAGTGTGGTGCGGGGATACCGAAGGGGGCTCCGCTGAGCTTCAATTACCTCTACTACAACGGCGCGGTTTCCTTTAACAGCCAGATCCAAGAGCTTCAGTCGAGTTGGGCCCAGGCTGGCATCAAGGTGATCCTCGCGGGCAAGTCATTCGGGGATGTCGTCGGCGTCGCGTTGCCATGCAGTTCCGGCAAAGCCTGTCCCTGGGACATCGCCAACTGGGGCGGCGGTTGGACCTACGCGCCGGACTACTACCCGACCGGCGAGGAGATCTTCACCACTGGCGCGGGGTCCAACAGTGGTGACTACTCCGATGCGACTGCTGACAAGCTCATCGTGGACACGAACGTCTCGTCATCGCTGTCGTCGCTTCACACCTATGAGAACTACCTGTCGCAGCAGCTCCCCGTCATCTGGCAGCCGGAAGGGGCCTACCAGTTGACCGAGATCGGGAAGAACGTCTGCGGCGTCCTCCCCCAGAACATCCTCCTCACCTGGGTAGCTGAGGACTGGTACTTCTGCAAGGCTGCCAAGTAGCCGTCAGAACCCGTCGTCCTTGACGGCGATGGGCTCTGTTCTCCCCCGGGCCACGGCGTTCGTCGTGGCCCGGGGCCTTCTCTCTACCCAAAAGGGGCTCAGAGAGGTTCTTGACGCTCAGAGCGGGAGCGCTAAGTAGAGGGCGGGCACCATGTCAGGCAGATCGCGTCCGGTGTTCGGGGACACAATCGCGTATGCCACTTCGAACGCCGCCCTGGCGGGCGCGCTTGACCTTCTTCACGAACAATTCGAGCCCTTCGGTCGGTCCTCTCGATGCTCGGGCTCGATGGTCGGCGAAGATCTCCGGCCGGCCTAGAGCGTGTTGTCGAGTGATCGGACCTCGGGCACTTCATCGGCGAGGCAGTCGGCTATCGCCTTGACCCTTGGAGGGCGGCGACAGCCGCGGGGTTCGAGCCATCGTGTTCGCACACGCGGAAGGCGCTTGGCTGTCCCGACCTGCGGTTGGTGTCACAACTACGCCGTAGTCCGCGCTCCTCCTGTGCCGTCAGGCTATGACAAGGTCGCCGACGGGGTACGTTCGTCGAGGCCCCAAGGGGCGCCGCTGTCGTTCAACAGCTCGAGGAACGGCTCGGCCGGCAGAGCCTCGGGGCCGAGCAGCCCGACACCCGACCAAGCTCCGGAGGTGAGCAGCTCGATCGCCAGCACCGGATTGATCGCTGTCTGCCAGACGACAGCCTGCGAGTCGTCCGCCGACATGCACCAGTCGTTGTCGACAGCGTGGTAGAGGTAGACCTCCCTGGGGGAACCATCCTTGCCAATGCCCGTCGTCCAAGTCCCGGCACAGGTGACTCCGTGCATGAGGTGGCCTATCTGGGCCGGGTCCGGCAGGCACGCAGCGACGACGTCTCGGGGCGAGACCTTCTCGGCGCCCACCGAGACCTTCTGCGTCGAGTCGAGGCCGAGCATGTGGAGCGTCTTGAGCACGCCGATGAAGTCGTCCCCTAGGCCGTACTTGAACGTGACGCGCTTCGCGTCGAGCCAGCGCGGTATGAGGATCACCTCTTCATGTTCCACGTTGACGCACTCGACTGGGCCGATGCCTGCGGGGAAGACGAAGGTCTCCGGCTCGCTGAATGGCTCGGTGGTGAACCACCCACGCCCCTTCTCCCAGATGACGGGAGGATTCAGGCACTCCTCGATGGTTGTCCAAATGGAAAAGCTCGGGCAGAAGTCATGGCCGTCGATGACGAGATTGGCACCGTCCCTCACACCGAACTCGTCTACGGAACTGAAGAGATTATCCACTGCGTAGCGGGCGAAAACGTCGGACAGCCCCGGCTCGACTCCCATTCCCGCCAGTGCCAACAGCCCGCGCTCCTCCCACTTCGGGGCGAGCTCGAACTGCTCGTCTCCAAGCTTCACCCCTGTCTTGGAGAAAGGCTCTTCGACATTCGGACGAGAAAGGGACATTGCCATGTCCATGTAGTTGGCGCCAGCCGCAAACGCCGCGCGATAGATCGGCATGACAAAGCGAGGGTCGACCGCGTTGAGCACCACGTCGCAGTTCTCTGCCCGAATGAGCTCGCTGATCATCAGCTCATCGGAGGCGTCAATCTTGAAGCCAGAGAACCGCTCTGAGACCGAGGCCGCCTTCTCCGCGCGCTCTATGTCGTAATCGGCCATCACGACCTTCTCGAAGTTGCCCCGGCGCGCCGCTATATGTGCGAAGGCACTACCGACTCCACCGGCTCCTACAACGAGAACTCGCATGAGAAGGTCCTTTCTCGGCAAATCCGACTGGCGATCTGCTTGGCGTAGCACGATGAAATGTGCCTCAGACGTGCACTTACTTAGTCTAGAGGAAGCCCGACAGTCCTCCATAGGCCGAAAGTCCCTATTCAGGCTCGGTTACCGGTGAGAGAATCGCCAAAGAGCTCGACCGTGAACAGGAAGGACCGCACCGGGTTGAGAACGTCACGTCGCTGGTCAAGGACCAACGACTGGCGGCGCCGAGCGCGCCGGATCGACACTGCCGAGCAAACGATAGCCAGATGTGCACAACGGAGTGCACAGGGAGGCAACTGAAGTGAGCAACAACATCAAGACAATTCTGAATGATCTCGAGAGACGGAACTCTGGCGAGCCGGAGTTCCTACAAGCTACGCGTGAAGTGCTGACTTCCCTCGAGCCCGTCGTCGAGCGGTACCCCAATTACCAAGAAGCAAAGGTACTCGAGCGGCTTGTCGAGCCCGAGAGAGTGATCATGTTCCGCGTCAGCTGGGTCGACGACAATGGCGAGATCCAGGTCAATCGCGGCTATCGCGTCCAGATGAACAGCGCCATCGGACCGTTCAAGGGTGGCCTCAGGTTCCACCCGTCGGTCTATCTGGGACTGCTGAAGTTCCTCGCCTTCGAACAGGTCATCAAGAACTCCCTCACCACCTTGCCCATGGGCGGGGCCAAGGGTGGTGCCGACTTTGACCCGAAGGGAAAGAGCGACGGAGAGGTCCGTCGTTTCTGCCAAGCCTTCATGACAGAGCTCTACCGTCACATCGGCCAGTTCACCGACGTGCCAGCGGGCGACATCGGTGTCGGCGCCCGGGAGATCGGCTTCCTGTTCGGGCAGTACAAGCGGATCGCCAACCAGTTCACCGGCGTCCTCACCGGCAAGGGCCTCAACTGGGGCGGATCCGAGATCCGGCCGGAGGCGACGGGCTACGGATCCGTCTACTTCGCCCAGGAGATGCTTGCCACGCGTGCGGAAACCCTCGAAGGCAAGCGTTGCCTCGTGTCCGGCAGTGGCAACGTCGCTCAGTACACAGTCGAGAAGCTGATCGAATTGGGTGCAAAGCCGCTGACGGTCTCGGACTCGGACGGGTTCATCCACGACCCCGACGGGATCGACACCGAGAAGCTGGCATACGTGATGGAACTGAAGAACGTGCGGCGCGGACGCATCCGTGAGTACGCCGACCGCTTCCATGGAGCGACCTTCACGCCGGCGATCGACCACGGGTCGAACCCGCTGTGGGCCATCCCGGCAGACTGCGCCTTCCCGAGCGCGACCCAGAACGAGATCAACGGCGTGGACGCGCGGGCTCTGGTGGCCAACGGCGTCCAGCTGGTCGCAGAGGGCGCGAACATGCCGACCACACCCGAAGGCGTCGATCGCTTCCTCGAGGCCAAGCTCCTATACGGCCCCGGGAAGGCTGCCAACGCAGGCGGCGTAGCTGTTTCCGGCCTGGAGATGACTCAGGACATCGAGCACCTCTCCTGGACCCGCGAGCAGGTGGACGGCAAGTTGAAGCAGATCATGCGCGCGATCCACACCAACGTACGTGCCGCGGCCGAGGAATACGGCAGGCCGGGCGACTACGTCTTGGGCGCCAACATCGCCGGATTCGTAAAGGTAGCTGACGCAATGGTGGACGAAAGCACGGTGTAAATGGCTGGCGGTGCCGTTTCGATAGCTTCCTCGGAGAGCCTCGACAAGGGTTTGAAGTCGGGCGCGCTCGGGCTTGTCTCGAGCATCGTCATCGGCACCGCTTCCACAGCTCCCGCCTACAGCCTGGCTGCGACGCTCGGCCTTGTCACTGCCACGGTCGGTTTTCACGCGCCACTCGTTGCAATCGGTGCATTTGTGCCGATGCTGCTGATCTCGATCGGCTACAGCGAGCTCAACAAGGCAGACCCGGACTGCGGGACGACCTTCACCTGGGCAACGCGAGCCTTCGGACCGAAGACGGGCTGGGCGGGCGGCTGGGGAATCATCGCCTCCGATGTGCTCGTCATGGCCAGCCTCGCCGAGGTTGCCGGTCAGTACGGCTTCCTGCTCTTCAACGCGAACGGCATCGGTAACAACCCGACCAGCCCTTGGGTGCTCCTGGTAGGCGTTCTTTGGATCGTCGTTCTGGCCTACATCTGTTACAGGGGCATCGAGGTCTCAGCATGGGTCCAGCGCGTCCTGCTGGCTATCGAGCTCGTCATGCTGGCGGTCTATGCGATCGTGGCGATCATCAGGGTTGCAGTGGGACACGCGCCACCGGGCCACATGGTGCCTACCTTGTCATGGTTCAACCCGACGACTCTGTCCCTCAACTCGCTCGTCGACGGTCTCGTGCTGATGTTGTTCATCTACTGGGGCTGGGACACTTCGCTCTCGGTGAACGAGGAGACGAGTGACAAGGAGCGACTTCCGGGCTTGGCAGGCATCATCGCCACAGTGTTGCTGCTCGCAACCTACGGGCTCGTCACCATCGCCGCCCAAGCCTTCGCCGGCGTCGGTACGACGGGGATAGGCCTTGCGAACCCGGCGCACCTCACCGACGTCTTGTCGGTTCAGGGCACCGCAGTGTTCGGGTCGGCCTGGATCGGCTCGGTCTTCTCGCACCTCCTGCTTCTCATGGTGCTCTCGTCGGCCGCGGCCTCTACTCAGACGACGATCCTTCCCACCGCCCGCACCATGCTCTCGATGAGCGTGTACAAGGCGGTGCCCGACGCGTTCGGGACCATGCATAAGAAGTACCTGACCCCGACGGTTGCCACCGTGTCGATGGGCGTCATCTCGATAGTGATGTACGCGCTCATGAACTTCCTCTCGGGCGGCAATGTCATCGCAGACTCGGTCACGGCGATCGGGGTGTGGATCGCCTTCTACTACGGCCTGACCGGTTGGACCTGCCTGTGGTACTACCGCAAGATGCTCACGCGGAGCGCTCGCGACCTCATGATGAAAGGTGTGCTACCTGGCCTCGGCGGGCTCATTCTGTTCGCTGCAGGTGCCTGGAGCTTGAAGGCGGACTGGTTCTTCTCGAGCGGTCAGAGCTACACGTCGTGGCAATTGCCGTTCGCCCCACACTGGGACATCGGCGGAGTCTTCATGGTGTTCCTAGTCAGTGCCCTGATCGGTCTCGGCTGTGCGGTGGCATGGCGCATCGCCGGGCCGTCGTTCTTCCGGGGCGAGACACTCAACCGCTCAACACCGACACTCGTGCCCGAGGGCGCCCCCTTGCCGCTGGTTCAGGCGGGCCCGGAGGCCCGGGGGGCACAGGGCCACGAAGCAGACGCGGACTGAGCCCTCCTCACAACACTGAGCCCGAAGAGCGGCCGTTAGGCCCGCGACCCTGTTGCTTCCTGCCCGAGCCGCGCCGCCAGGTCGTCGCCTGGACTCCGGCGCTCAGGCCTGGCGAGGCATCGAGTACATGTCACTTGCACTGGTCGCGACCAACCGCCGGGCCGCTTCTGGCGGCGGGCAACACTTGAGAAGTGACGTCCTTCGACCAAGGGCGCTGGCTACAGTCATTGAGTCGTACCTGGCGATGGCGCTCAACGAGACAGAGGTGAAACTTGAGGCGTGTCCCCCTTGCGGTGTTCGGCGTTACCGTCGCCGTCGCCTTGTTCCTGCCTGTAAGTCGTGCGGTGGCGGCTCGCGGTCCCGTGCCGGCATCGACGGGCCAGCTCTCTGCCGTGAAGACCACCCCTAAGGTGCTCCCGTGCGTCGGTCTCCCGCAGGTGAGACCGGCCAATTACCTGATGAGCTGCGCGGACGCCAATGCATCTTGGAAGAAGGTCAAGTGGGCGAGCTGGGGTGCCAAGTCCGCCATCGGCACCGGCGATCTCTACCAGAACGATTGTCAGCCGAACTGCGTCTCGGGACAGTTCCACTCCTATCGCGCGAAGGTGGTCCTGTCAGAGGTGAAAGCGACCAAGAAGTACGGTCTGCTCTACTCGCAGGCCACGTTCTCCTACTCGCTCAAGGGCAAGCACATGAGCGAGACGTTCGGGCTCGCGACCTCGCCCGAGTAGGCGGCTAACGCCGTGGAACAAGGCCGTCGGCCAAAGGCCTCTGCAGCGGGACCTTCGGCCCTGGGAGAAAGGCGGAACCGGAACTACGGTGCACTATCGAGCAGGCCGTACCGACAGTCATCCCCCGCGACGCAATGGCGCGCCACCGGAAGATCGCCGAATGCACAAGGCGAGATGATGGACCGTAGACGCCGAGCCGGCTTCCAACAGTGGTCTGCCCCGCACCAAGACCGTCACGGCTAGGGCACGATTGCGGAAAGGAGAACAGTGCCATGGAGGAGAACCTGGAGAAGTACCGCCCGCTGTTCATCGGTGGCGAATGGGTGGATCCCGCTCAAGGTGAGACCGGTGACGACATCAACCCGGCAACCGGGAAGACGATCGCCAAAGTTGCTGTAGCCGCCGAGCAGGACGTTGAGAGGGCGGTGACCGCTGCGCAGAAGGCCTACGACGACGTCTGGTTCGACACGCCTCCGAAAGAACGCAGTGCCATGCTCCTCAAGCTTGCCGACGCCATCGACGCCGACGCGGACGAGCTTGCCCGACTCGAGTCCATCGACGTCGGAAAGCCGATCACGGTCTCGAAAGCGGACATCCCCTTCGTGTCCGACAGTCTCCGCTTCTTTGCAGGAGCTGCCCGCTGCCAAGAAGGCAAGTCAACCGGTGAGTACGAGAGGGGGTTCACCTCCATGATCCGGCGGGAGCCGTTGGGCGTCACCGTCGGTATCTGCCCTTGGAACTACCCGTTGATGATGGCCATCTGGAAGCTCGGCCCCGCCTTGGCGGCTGGTAACACGTCCATCATCAAGCCGGCGCAGATCACGCCGCTCACCACGCTCCGCTTAGCGGACCTGGCAGCGGACATAGTTCCCGCGGGTGTGTTCAACGTCGTGACAGGCCGGGGCGCGGTCATAGGCGACGCTCTTACGCGACACCCAGCGGTCCGTCTCGTGTCTGTCACCGGCGATACGGCGACAGGCAAGATCATCGCCGCCGCCTGTGCCGAGACAGTTAAGCGTGCCCACCTGGAGCTCGGAGGAAAGGCCCCTGTGGTGGTCTTCGACGACGCTGATTTGGAGGCTCTGGTCGAGTCACTGAAGTTCGCTGGCTACGCCAACACCGGCCAAGACTGCACTGCGTCATGCCGCGTGGTCACCGGTCCCAAGATCTACGACGACCTCCTGTCCGCTCTGGTGCCGGCTGTCGAGTCGATCAAGGTCGGCGACATCTCCGACGCCGCGGTCGAGGTCGGACCGCTTGTCTCGGCCAAACAACGCGAAAATGTGAAGGGCTTCGTCGACCGGGCACAGGACGCCGGGGCCAAAATCCTAACGGGTGGCTCGGAAATATCCGGGCCGGGATTCTTCTACAAGCCGACCGTGGTCACCGACGTCGACCAGAAGGCTGAGATCGTGCAGCGGGAGGTGTTCGGCCCTGTCGTCACAGTGCAGCGATTCTCCGACGAGGATCAAGCCGTGGCCTGGGCCAACGATGTCGACTACGGGTTGGCCTCCTCGGTGTGGACCCGCGACATCGCCCGCGCGATGCGAGTCGCTCGCCGGCTTCAATACGGAGCTGTCTGGGTCAACACCCATTTCTGGCTCACCCCAGAGATGCCGCACGGCGGTTACAAACAGAGCGGTTACGGCAAGGACCTGTCGATGTACTCCCTCGAGGACTACACCCAGATCAAGCACGTGATGACGCCGCTTGCATAGATCCACCACCCGCGAACCTCGGCGTCGCGAGGACAAGGGCCGGTCGACGACATCCGAGGATCAGGCACAGCGGGAGGACCCATCGCGCTCCGCCACGACACGGGCCTCGGCGCCGACACAACCTAGGTGCCGCGGATACCTCGAGGTTCCTAGGCTTCGGCCTCACAGAACGCCCGGCGTGTGCTGTGGGCCTTGATGGACCCGACGAGGCGAGGATGAGGAGCGGTCCTATGACCGAACGAGAATTCGAACTGAGCCGGAGGGATCTACTGGGTTACGCGGCCAGGGGTGCGGCACTTCTCGGCACGGGGGGCCTGCTGGCCGCATGCAGCTCCAGCGCCGCGAGCCCCAGCACCACCACGACGACGCCGATCCTCAAGCTCGGCGGAACGCTGAGGGCCGGCCTCAGTGGAGGCAGTGGTAAAGACACCCTCGACCCTCATAACTGGGTCAGCCTTGTCGACGGCGCCCGCGTGTACTCCCTGTTCAACCCCTTGGTGGACTTCGACCTCGACGCCCATCCCGTGTTGAGCCTCGCCGAGGAGCTCACTCCGAGCAAAGACGCGATGCGCTGGACGATCCGGGTGCAGTCGGACATCGAGTTTCACAACGGCAAAACGCTCAGCGCCGACGACGTCTTGTACAGCTTCCAACGCATCGTGAACCCTAAGAGACCGGCTCTCGGTGCCAGCTCGCTCGTGGCCCTCGATATCGCCAACGCGAGGAAGATCGACAAACTCACAATAGAGATCCCGTGCCTAACTCCGTTCTCACCGTTGAAGGACATCTTGTGCGCATATCACTTCTTCGTCGTACCGGTGGGATTCGACTTGAACAAGCCGGTAGGTACCGGACCTTTCAAGTTCAAGTCGTTCGTCGCCGGCAGACAGAGCACGTTCGTGAAGAACAAGAACTACTGGGAGACCGGCCTGCCCTATCTAGGTCAGCTCGTGATCAACGACGTCCTCGGTGAGGTCAGCCGGGTGAATGCACTGGGCAGCGGCACGCTCGATGTCATCGACCAGCTTTCCGCCTACTCGATCCCGGCAGTGCGCGCGGGCGGCAACAACGTAATCGTCACGTGGGGTGGCGGCTACACGCCCTTCACGATGCGAGTCGATCAGCCGCCGTTCGACGACGTCCGCGTCCGCCAGGCCTTCCGCCTCATCTGTGATCGCCAGTACATGCTCGACACCGTCTTCAGTGGGAACGGCAGGATCGGCAACGACGTGTTCGGCCTGCGCGACATCATGTACGACTCCGCTCTGCCCCAGCGCGTGCAGGACATCGACCAGGCCAAGAGCCTGCTTGCAAGGGCGGGGCACCCCAAACTGACTGTCGAGTTGGTGACCGGCGAGATAGGGCCGGGCTCGATGCAGGCCGCGCAGGTCTTCAAGCAGCAGGCCGCGCTGGCCGGCGTGACTGTGAAACTGAGGGAGGTCACGCGTTCGGAGCTCTTCGGTCCGAATTACCTCAGCTGGACCTTCGCCCAGGACCGCTGGAAGTACTACCCATACTTCTCGAACGTCCTTCAGTCCACTCTTCCCCGTTCCCCCTTGAACGAATGCCACACGAACAACGCCGCCTACGTGAGCCTGTACAAGAAGGCGGTGGCCACCCTCGATGGTCACAGGCGGTCGGAGATCGCCCATGAGATGCAGCAGATGGAGTACTCGGGCGCGGCGAGCGGATACGTCATCCCCTACTTCAACCCTGACATCGACGCCTATGGCTCCCGTGTGAACGGCGTCGTATCGAGCAAGACCGGCCTTCCTCTAGGGGCCTTCAGCTTCAAGAACATGTGGCTCTCGTGAGCACCGCAACTCACCCAAGCGGGCGGTCAGCCCTGTCATCTGGCTCTGCGCGTTTGAGTGGGGAGCGCGTTCAGATGCGGGGTGGTGTTGGGCGGATCGGCCATGTCACCTCGTAGAGCCGGAGGAGTTCGCGGGTCGGCGTGACTGTCGAAGCCCTCGAACCTGCGTCAGCGGTGCTCGTCGCTCTCGCCCAACAACAAGAACCTCTCGATGCCGCGCCGTTCCCGTCGCTGTGCCGGACCAATACGAAGGCAAGCCAATCAGTTTGAACGGAGAGCTTCGACCAGCTCGTCCAACATCCGGTCGAGCGCGCCTAAGCCGACCGAGAGATGACCCTCCCCCCTTTCGAGATTGACCGAGGCATGAGGAAGCTGCGAGCAGAGCCACTGGCCGTGGGCGAACGGCACCATCAAGTCAGCCCTCCCTTGCCAGATCATGGTCGGGATCGAAACCTCACTTAGATCGAAGCCCCAGGGTTTGACGAATGCCAGGTCATCGTCGAGCCACCCGTCGACGCCGATCCGCAGGGCCTCGTGAAAGGACCAAGCCATGTCCTCCCCGAACTCGCCGGTCAGCACGGCTCTGTCGACCTCGGGCAGCACCGACCCGAGCGACGTCACGATGTCAGCTGCGGTGACTTCTGTTAGATGCTCCCGCATTTGCTCAAGATACGGGCGCAACCTCTCTTCACCTTGGACCGCGGACCCGAACTCGGTCACGTTCTCCTCGCCCATGCCGGCCATCCAGTCGAGACCGTCGGCCTCGTAGGGGGCAACACTGGCGATCAACAGCACCGCTGCGGCCTCGTCGAGCCTCGCGGCACAGGCGAGCGCGTGAGGGCCGCCGCCGGACCATCCACCGACCACGCAACCTTCGGCGCCGATCGTGGCGAGTACCGCCTTGGTGTCCGCCACGACATCGACGACGCTACGGCCCGCTTGACGGCTCGAATCCCCGTACCCCGGTCGCGAGGTCGTGACGAGGCGTAATCCTCGCTCGTGGGCCGCTCTTGCGATGGCTCGGATCGGTGTGGCGGCACCAGGTGTCCCGTGATGGAAGACGAAGGGTAGGCCATCTGGCGGCCCGCTCACGCGAAAGTCAAGGCATCGCCCATCAGGGAGTTGAAGGACTTCGACGGCGGTCATGCGGTCATCCTGCCATGTTCGCCCGGGCTGTCCAGCACGAGTGGATGCCGATCGCGAGATGGGCCCGTGACCTCTGACCGCGCTGAAGACCCCCCCCCCCCGAGATCTCACTCCCCAACGCGGAAAGCCGTCAGTCTGCGCTTCAGACACCGTGCGGCTGCGCGACAGACGAGGTCAAGAGGTCGTCGGGGAGCAGCGGGAGCGACCGCAGACGACGTCCTGTCAAGTCGAACATGGCATTGGCAATCGCTGGAGCAACGGCGATCATCGGCGTCTCTCCGGCTCCTGCCGAGGGCAGGTCGGGTCGGTTCAACAGGACGACCTCGATTGGCGGCACGTCGGAGATCCGCGGGACGCGGTAGGCGGAGAACGACCCGTTTGTGATTGCCCCGGCGATGAAGTGGACCGCCTCAAAGAGCGCGCCGCCAAGAGCAAGGACCGTGGCGCCCTCGATCTGACCGACCACGGTATCGGGGTTCACTACTGCGCCGCATTCGTAGCAGGTGACGATGCGGACCACCTGCAGACGGCCATCGCGTCCGATTCCGACCTGCGCCGCGGTCGCAACCCGTCCCTCTTTCTCGAGCCCACACGCTATGCCCTGGCCGGCGCTGGCATGCCCAGTGGTCCAGCCGAAACTCTCAGCGGCAACCCCCACCACGTTTACGAGCCGTTCGTCGGCCAGGTTGGCGATGCGGAACGCGACCGGATCGTTGCCGAGCCGGTGTGCCAGCTCGTCGATGTGCGACTCCCGGGCGAAGTTGTTGGCCGTGGCGGCCAGGGCGCGGAACGAGCCGCGGGTGAGCGGGCTCTCAGCGGGCTGGTAGTCGATCCGCTGGTTCGCCACGCGGTAGGGCGTGGTGATGGCGGCCGGTCCTGAATTGATGTTGGCGAAGGTCCAAGCTGTCAGCTCACCATCGGCTGTCGCACCCGCTTTCACGTCGATGACGGCGGCCGGACGGAGCGTGCCGACACTGAACTCCTCACCGCGGGTCCAAGCGACCCGGACCGGGCCACCCACCTCCCGAGCGAGTTGCGCCGCCTCTGTCGCGACACCGCCCGCGTGCTTGCCACCGAATCCGCCGCCTGTCGGTGGGACGATCACGCGGACATCCTGCTCGCCCAGACCCAGGGCTGCGGCGACCTGGGCCCGGACCATGAAAGGCGTCTGCGTGCCGGTCCAGACAGTAAGGCGCCCGTGGTCGTCCCAAACTGCCAAGGCGACTCGGGTCTCGAGGGAAGCGGGGGCAACGAACGCGGTGGAATAGCTGGCGTCCACTCGCACGGTCGCGGCGTCGAGGGCGGCGCTCGGATCGCCTTGTTCGAAGTGGAACGGTCCACTCCAACCCTCGTCTCCCGCTAGGGGATGCGAGCGTAGGAACTCGTCGAGGTCATCGTCCGAGGGCGCGCCCGGAATATCCCAGGTTGCCTCTAGGCAGGCCAGTGCCGCCCGGACCTGCACCCTGTCGCCAGCGACGACGCCGATACCTGAGGAGGTGCGCGCCACGACGACGTCGCCAATGCTGTCGAGTGCATCGGTGCGGAGATGAACGAGCTTGGAGTCGAGAACAGGCGCCCGCAGCATGGCCCCGTGCCGTAGGCCGGGCATGCTCAGGTCAGTCACGAACCGTAGGCCACCGGTTACGGCGTCGAGGGTGCGAGTGGGTATATGCGCTGTCCCCGCGATCCGCCAGTTCGATGGAGCGGTGACCGCAGGCTCACCGGTGACGATCTCCACTCTCCGGGTCCCGACGGGGACCGGCAACAGAGAGCGGGCGTACGCGGCGACACAGCTGAGCGCTCTCCCGGCGTCGGGCATGGAACGACTGCCGAAGGTACCCATGTCGTAAGGGCACAGGTCGGTATCGCCCATCGCGAGACGAACACTCTCGAGCGGCACGTGAAGCTCCTCGGCAACGAGCAGCCCAAGCGCGGTGCGGTTGTCCTGGCCCACGTCAACCTTGCCTGTGAACGCAGTGACGATCCCATCGCCTGTGACATGCAACCAGGCGCCGCCACTGGTCGACCACGTTCCCGGCGCCGGTTCTTCTGGCGGGAGGACCACGACCAAGCCGTCCCCGAGAACCCCGAACCAGTCTCGGTTCGCAGGATCGGTCATGTCCCACGGCCGCGCCGGCCTGTAGGCAGGCAGGCCAGGTTCGGGAGTCTGCCAATCATCCACCTCCGTTGTAGTCGCCAACTTGCGACCGAGACCCGGCTGCTCGACCAGCGCGGCAGCCCGGTGTACCGCCTTTCGAATGCGCGCATACGAGCCACAACGGCAGATGTTGCCGGATAGCGCCCTGTTCACGGCTTCGTCGTCCGGATTGCGGTCATGGGCCAGTAGGGCGACTACAGACAGGACCATCCCAGGCGCGCAGTAGCCGCACTGGGCAGCGCCGAGCTCGACAAATGCCTGTTGGACCGGGTGCAGGCGGCCGTCGGTCATGAGTCCTTCGATGGTGGTCACGCTCGCCCCGGCTATGTCCTCGACGCGCTGTTGACAGGCACGCACAGGCAGGTCGTCGACGAGGACGGTGCAGGACCCGCACGCACCCTCTCCGCAACCCGGCTTGGCACCGGTCAGGCCCAACTCGCCTCGCAGCGCTGACAGCAGCGACATGGTTGCGGGCACCGAGTGCTCGGTTCCGTTGACGACCAGCGTTACTCGGTTTCGCGCCTCGACCCCTTCTGTGGGATCGTCCGACTGGTTGGGAACACGACCTTCGTCAGTGCTGGACATGGCCACATCCTGCCGGATCCCGATCGGTGCTGCTAGCACGACGCCGTGTGAAGGGGCCGACCACCTCGGCCCTCGATCCGCGTCGATGCATGATCGAGCCAGCGATTACGTGACACCGCGAGGGGGGTGAGACGCGGTGATCAGCCGGCGGCTCTCGACCATGGGCCGAGCACGGCACGTCTCGTCGTACCACTTGCGCACCACCCTGCACGAACGGTGGAGTCGCCACCTCTCCCTGGTCCTCCTCGTCGGGCTCGTCGGTGGCATCGGACTCGGCGGCGATCGTTGGTGCGCGTCGTACGCAGTCCGCCTTCCCGGCTACCTGGCCGCCACCGACGCGTCGGATCTGTGGGTCCAGACCTACGACATCACGTGCCTCGATGGCCTTGGCAACGGGTTGCTTGACCGAGTTCAAGCGGGCTCTCACCCAACCCGACCGAAACATGAACGGCCCCGTCATCGTGGTAGTCCGCCTTAGAGAAGGCCATGGGCGTCGCCCTGAACCCAGCATCGCTACAAAGGGGGGCCACACACGGACGACGGACAAGGTGATGACTAGCGATCCCCAAGGGGGCGGCAACGACGTTCAGCGTGCTGGGCGTCTGGCGGCCCGCAGAGATCGTGAATTACCAGTCGCCGGCGACACGCCCGGCATCTTGGTCGCAGGGCTCGCCGTCGTCGGCGTGCCGGTCGGGATCGCGCTCGGTCGGTTCGCCGCGACATCTACGCCGGTCCCGAACCCTCGGTCCCCCTACCCGAGGTCCTCGTGGACGCGGTAGCAGTCTCGTGTTCGCGAACCTCGTGGCCGCCATCCCCAGGGCCTATGGCGGCCCGAACACGTACCACACTCGTGCTCCGGGCCGAATCAGTTGGCCGAGTCGCGGTCACCACTGGCAACAACGCCACAAATTGCCGGCCGGCAACAACGCCGAACAGGTCCGACTAAATCTTGCGGACCTTGACGGCTGTTCCGTAGGCGCAGATCTCGGTCCAGTTCCCACCCATCTCCGAGGTGTCGAACCGCATGGCCAAGATGGCGTCGGCACCCTTCGCCTCTGCCTCTTCCACCATGCGCTGGGTCACCTCCTGGCGACTAGCGATCAGGTTTTTGGTCATGCCCTTGAGCTCGCCGCCGGCCAGGGACTTGAACCCGGCCCCGATCTGGGACCCGATGTTGCGGCTACGAACTGTCAATCCGAAGACCTCGCCCAAGACCTCTGTGACCTCACTGCCCGGCAAGTCGTTCATCGTCGAGATCAGCATCTTCAGCCTCCCGTTATCGGTCGATGGGGCAAAGCTAGCGAACGCTCAAGGCGCGAGTGGGGCTCGCTCAAAATCGGTCCAAATCGGTGTCCGGGGCACACCTTGCTCCGATTCGCTACCGGTGTCGGTCGAGAACCTAGGGTGTCCCAGAAGCGCAGGCTCCGTGACGGACGACTGCTCGTCTCTTTGGAGGGCCATGTCAGACAACTCGCAGGCCGTTGCCCAACCTCCGAGCAGTGCGGGGCGCCGCGCCCCTTCTGTGGTTCTGTTCGGTGTAGGGGCGATCGTTCTAGCTCAGTTCCTTCTGGTTCTCATGTTCGCCTGGTCATCGTCCCGCGCGGCACCGCACGATCTGCCTCTCGGCGTCAGCGGTCCCACGACACCCGCGACAGATCTCGCCCACGGTCTCGAGCAGGCCCAGCCCGGCGCGTTCACCGTCTCGGTGCTGACCGACGATGCCGCGGCTCGTGCGGCGGTCACAGACCGCCAGGTCTACGCCGCGGTCTCACTGGCGCCGGCCGGCGTCACTCTCTACACAGCGTCGGAGGCGAGCCCGAGCGTTGCCCAGATGCTGACCCAAGCCGTGCCTGCGGCAATCGCGCGCGTTCTTCCCCATGCCACTGTGACCATCGTTGACCTGGCGCCCAACCCTGCAGACGACCCGAAAGGGACGGCGATCCCCACCGCCCTGATCCCCTTGACTATGACCTCGATCGCTGCCGGCGCGGTGCTCGGGCTCCTGCTGGGCGACAGGCGCAAGAAGCTGGTGGGCCTGCTCGGTTACGCCATCCTCGCCGGCCTGCTCGTCACCTCGGCTCTTCAAGGTTTGCTCGGGGGATTGACGGGCTCCTGGTTCGCGAACGAGATCGTCATCACCCTGGGTGCCGGGGCGATCGCTGCTGTCACCTGCGGACTGGCCTCGATCGCCGGGATCGGGGGCATCCTCCTCACGCTGCTTGTGGCATGGTTCTTCGGCTTCGCCTTCTCCGGCGCGACCACAGCCTGGCAACTCATGCCTTCTCCGTGGGGACAGCTGGCGCAGTACCTACCCGTCGGAGCGACCAACACCGGCCTGAGATCAGTGGCCTTCTTCGACGGTGCCAAGGCCGCGGGACCGCTGGCGGTACTGGCGGCATGGGCTCTCGCCGGGATCACCCTCACGTTGGTCAGAGGCGGTCGTCGGGAGGGGGTCGACAACTTCGCCTAGCCGGCGTCACTCGAGCACGACCGCGTATCTGCAGGTGGAGATTGGTTCAGTGGAACGAATGGCTTCACTCGCGCGACGGCACCTGCGAACTCGAGCCTGATCGAGTACCGTCCCGGCCTTATGGCGTATGAAGAGCCTCCACGGCACAACCGGACAAGCAAGCCCCTCTCCTACGGAGTCTTCCTCCCAGCCTTCGCCGAGTTCGCCGAGCCGAAGCGCCTCGTCGCGCTGGCGCAATCTGCGGAACAGGCTGGATGGGACGGCCTGTACTTGTGGGACCACATGCTGACGATTCCTGGGATGGCAGTCGCCGACTCGTTCGTCATGGCGGCGGCGATCGCCCAAGCGACCGAGCGGATCCGCTTGGGGATGATGGTCACGCCGCTCCCCCGCCGCCGGCCCTGGGTGTTCGCGCGGCAGGCCGCAACCCTTGACCAGCTATCTGAGGGCAGGCTCGATATCGGTGTCGGCCTCGGCCACGACGGATGGAGGGAGTTCAGCTCGTTCTCCGGGGAAGTCGTCGACCCGGTGGAGAGGGCCTCCTTTCTCGACGACTCGCTCGAGATCCTCCGGCGCTTCTGGTCGGGCAAGCCGGTCGAGTTCGAAGGCGAGCGGATCTGGGTGAACAGCCCACCGTTTCTTCCGACGCCGGTCCAAGATCCACTGCCGGTCTGGGTGGCTGCTAGATGGCCGCACCAACGTCCCCTAACCCGGGCCGCACGCAACCAGGGTTGCTTCCCTCTTTTCGATCCGGGTGGGCGCGACCTCCCGGGGCTGCCCGAACCGGAACAGGTGGCAGCGGTGCGGACAAAGCTCCTCGATCGAGGGGGACCGACCGACATCGACATCATTTGTCGCGGCGTGTCGGGGCCTGCTGACGGCCACGATCTTTCTTCGCAGTTTGCAGCTCTCGAGCAAGCAGGCATGACGTGGTGGCTCGAATCGTTCGGCCGCGGCGAGCCGCCCGCGGAACAGGTCGAAGCCGTCGTTGCCGCCGGGCCTCCCCGCTGAGCGCGTTCGCCCGCTGAGATCCGAGCTCGGCCCTACTGTTTGAGCGACCCTTCGAGGCGACCGCGCACTAGGTATCGCTGGAAGACGAAGAAAAGCACCGCGATCGGTATCGTCGTGAGCAGGGCGGTCCCGAGTTTGAGCGGGAACTGGTTGCCCGCCGACAAGCCACCACCCACGATGTTCGCGAGGCCCGTGGTAAGGGTGAAGTACTGCGGCGAGACGGTCGCCACTTCGAAGAAGGCGAACTCGTTCCAGGCGCCCTGGAACGACAGGATCGCGAGAGTGATGATGCCGGGTCGGACCACCGGCAGGACCACTTTCCACCAGGTCATGAATACGCCGGCACCGTCTATTCGTGCTGCCTCCTCGAGCGCTAGCGGCACCTGCAGGAAGAACTGGCGCATCATGAATATCCCGGTTGCGTCGACGCTTATGGGCAAGATCATCCCCGGATAGCTGTTGAACAGCCCGAGCTGTTTCAAGATCAGAAAGCGCGGGATGAGCAGCACGACGCCGTGGCGACGATGAGGCCGAAAACGATCCGACGGCCGCGGAAGTCGAGCCGGGCCAGCGCGTAGCCGGCCAGGCTGTCGAGGAACACGCGGGAAACTGTGAGCACGGTCGAGACGAACGCGCTGTTGAAGAGCCAGCGCGGGAAGTCGGTGACCCCGACGTTGCTGATGCCGAAGATCTGGTCCCACGCCAAGAGGGTCGCCGGGTGGGGAATCGGGGAGAGCCCGTTCACGCTCGCGTCGGCGTCGGTCTTGAAGGAGTTGGCGAGCTGGATGGCGAACGGTGCCAGGTAGACGAGGGCGAAGACGCCGAGCAGCACGTAGACGAGGATCTGCCAATGCAGTGACCGATGCGAGCGCGTCCTCACTTGGTGAGATCCTCCTTCACGAACTTCCGCTGCAGGAGGGTGAGCATCACTATGAACGCGAACAACATGAAGGCGATCGCCGCGCCCTCACCGAAGGCGTAGTCCGAGAAGCTCACCTGGTACGCGAGGAACGCAGGAGTCACCATCGTCGGGTTGTGCGGCCCGGTGAGGTAGCTCTGGTCGAAGACCTGCCACGTGCCAATGAAGCCGAGCGTTGCGACAAGCAGGACAATCGGTCGAAGCATCGGCAAGGTGACATGGCGGAAACGCTGCCAGGAAGTCGCGCCGTCGATCTCACTCGCCTCCTCGGCCTCCTCTGAGATGTTCTGCAACGCGGCGAGGAAGAACAACATGAAGGTTCCAGACGTCGTCCAGACGGCGAGGACGATGAGCACGCACATCCCCGAGCGAGGGCCCGGAGAGCCAGCCCCAGGCAGAGATCCCGAGGAACTGGTGGGTCGCCCAAGCCGGTGCATTGTGCACGCCCATCATGCCCAGGATCGAGCTGAAGATCCCGTTCTGGTCATAGAGCCAGTTCGGCCCGGTGATGCCGACGAAGCCCAGAACACGGTTGACCGCGCCAGAGCGCCAACGGCGACCACTACCACGCCCGCGCCGTGTTAGTGGCAACCGGCTCCAGCTACCGCCGTACGGGCGCGCCTGGTGAGGAAGGGTTGATCGGCGCAGGCATCCACTTCTGCGCGACCTGCGACGGCCCCTTCTATAAGGGTGCCTCCCAACTCATGGTGCTGGGCGGCGGGAACAGCGGCCTGGAGGAAGGCCTTTTCCTGACCAGGTTCGTCGACAAGGTGGTGATCGTCGAGCACAACGACAAACTGGCAGCCCACAAGCTCCTGCAGGACAAAGTGGTGGCTCACCCGAAGATGGAACTCTTGCTCAACCGCAACGTGAGGGAGTTCCAGCCCAAGAACGACGGCAGCGGCAAGCTCGGCACGGTCATCTTGGAGGACCGAAAGACGGGCGAGGCCACAGAGCACCACCCGGCGGGCTGCTTCGTGTTCATCGGCCTGGACCCCAACACCGCCTTTGTAAGGGGCCAGGTGAACCTGGAAGAGCGGGGATTCATCGAGACCGACGCAAGCTTCATGACGTCGATGCCGGGCGTATTCGCCGCCGGCGACGTTCGTGCCGGGTCTACAAAGCAGCTCGCCACGGCGGTAGGCGAGGGCGCGGCTGCCTCGATCCAGATCCGCCAGTACCTCGAGAGCCAGCTCGCCACGGCAGGAATGGTCTAGTAATCGTGGCAACGGTCGGACGCGCTGAATGACCGTGTTCCTCGCTCGCGGCGGGTACTACGCCCGATCTTCATTCAGAGGCGGATTCCCTGGACTCGCCGACCGTTTCGGACCATTGATCAACTAGGGCCAAGGTACAGCTCGATCTCGGGAAGAAACCACTCCGAAATGACCATGACGGCCATCCCGTCGATGTCGACCCTGTAGGTCCTGGCAAAGACGTAATCCTCGGGCGGCTTGGTTCCGGCGAATTCCGCTACGCGAAGCTCACCGGGGCCGGGAAGCTGGAACCGGGTGAAGCTGATCCCTTCTTTGGTCAGGATTCGCCCGATCGGGTCATCGCTGGTCTCGAGTTGGTGGCAGAAGGCGCCGGGAAGACGGGCCGGGTCCAGCAGGCTCGCGGCATGCGCGTACGTCTTCGCCGATCTTCGTCCCTGAAGGACCGTCGACCGCTGGAGCAACGGGTGCCCACTAGCAACACCGAGGAGGTTCGGCGTGCCCGCCTCGATCATCACGTGGCACCGCTGGTGCGCGTCGACGGGCTCGCCGACCAGCTCTTCCAGGAACGCGGTCACCGTTGCACCGGTCTGACCAAGCGCCGATTCCAAACTCAGCCGTAGGGTCACTCCACCATTGAATCGCACGACGGGTCGTTCCGCTGACATTGATCACCGAAGCTGCGACAGAGGAGGTGGCACCAAGAGCGGGCTGCCAGCGCGAGTCAAAGCGGTGCGATACCGACCGAGGCCGCGTACGAAGGGTCCGGGGCCCTTCGATGTCGCTTCGGCCTCGCCGACGCAGAGCTTCCCGGTCGCGTCCGTGTGTAGAACAGGCTGCGCGCCAGTCTCCTGCGCAGTACTGAGGCCAGTCGCCCCAACGGCGAGGATCTTGGGTTGGGAGACTGCGCAGGCTCGGTCGGGATGGTTAGGCTGTCGCCCTCGTTGCACATCAGAGAGAACTCGTCACAAATCACATGAGGTCGCCCGGGGGTGGCTTGCGACTCAAAGCAATCCGGTCGCTTGGGCGAGGAAAGGGGCACCAAAGTGGATATTCCGGCCAGTTCGGCTGCCGTTGGCGGCGGGTGTGTCGCAGGACAAGGCTCGGCTGAGCCGATACCTGGCGAGGTCCCGCGTGGCGGGAGCCTGACTGCCGATCAGGCCGAGCGCTACGAGGAGGAGGGCTACCTCGTGCTCCCCGATCTTCTCGACGACGAGGACCTGGCGCCGGCGCGCGCCGCAATGATGCAGAAGGTCGACCAAATGGCTGCTGACCTCCTCGCCGGTGGCTTGATTACAGATCCTCTGATCGACGAACCCTTCCGCACCCGACTCGCGCGTCTCTTCGACGGCCTCGGCGAAGAGGAGTTCCTCGCGTACGGACGTAGCTGGCGCGATCGACTTCCTGGCTACTTCGTGCTGATGAGCAATCCGAAGATCCTTGACGCGGTCGAGAGCCTGATCGGACCCGAGATCTACTCGAACCCCGTTTACAACGTGCGCCCGAAAGTGCCGCGCGTCGCGGCCGGCGCGGTGCCCTGGCATCAGGACAAGTCGTACTGGCCTGACGCGAACTCGAACCCGGTCATCACGGTGTGGATCTCGCTCGTCGATGCCACTTTGGATAACGGCTGCCTCCATATGATTCCGAGGACTCAGCGCGAACAGCTGCTCAACTTCGGCGAAGAGACATATTCGGGTACTGGGTACCTGCAGGTCGAGGACCGCCATTTCGACCAGTCGCTCAGGAGTCGCGTCCGAGCGCTGCCCGTCAAGACTGGAACAGCCGTCCTCTTCAACGACCGGCTCATCCACTCCTCAACTCCGAACAATTCAGACCACGTCCGCTGGAGCGTGGACCTGCGCTACCAACCCACCGACCAGGATCCGATGCCCCAGTACGGCGCGGGGTTCCTCGCACGCAGCCGCGTGCACCCCGAGCGCGTGGCGAACCTGGAGGACTGGCTCGCCGGGCGTCCGGAGGCATTGCCAGGCGACTGAACTCGTCGGAGCATCCCGCCGCGGCCGTGATCTCGTCGGCCCTCACAACGGGCGGTCGGCGTCTCAGGACGCGAGCTTAGGGTCACAATGTGATTGGACCATTTTGCGGTGCCAATCAGGCCGTACGCCGGATGACTACCGCACACGGCGGCACTGGCGGCTTCATCGTCGACGTCTCGTCAACGGCGTCCCTGTTCCGGAGTCCTGGCGAGTACGTCGATCACGCCGCGCCAAAAGGGGCTGTCGACACTATGACCCTCGGCCTTGCGCGCGAGGTCGCCGTCGAAGACGCCCGCGTGAAAGGCCTTTGGCCAGGTTCCATGGAGACCGACATGCACGCGAGTGGTTGCCAGTCAGGGCGCGTCGAACGACTCGCCTCGGCTATTCCGATGCAGCGTGGCGGCCAACCGGCGGAGGTGGCTGAGGCGATCGCCTGGCTCTGCTCAAACTCTGCCTCCTTCGTCACTGGTGCACTACTGCACGTGAGCAGCGGTCGGTGACACAACGGAGCTCTCTCATCCTGGCAATACTCCAAGTCGGTTAGCACGGCATACAGAACGCCTTCGCTCCAAGTCGCCATGTGTCTGACCACGGGACAAGAGTTAGTTCTGTCCGGTGATCACTCTCAGGGGTGCCAGGTAGATCTCCGAAGCGGGCGACACGACCTTGACAAAAGAGCGAAGAGTCCCAGGTGCGAGAGCGGCACGACGGCATGTCTCCATCCCCACCCCAAGCAACCGTCCCCGGGTCCGACACGAGCCTCCGAGAGCACCGGTAGAGGTGTACGGTACTTCCCACTTGCTCGTTTCACTTCAGGGGGCGAGACCAATAAACCGGGGGGAAATGAAGATGGCTTACGGAGTAGTGCATCAATTCGCGGGTGGCACGAAAGAGCAGTACGAGGCGTCGCTCGCAGCTGTCCATCCCAGCGAAGGTGGCCTGCCGGAGGGCCAGTTGTTTCACGCGGCTGGGCCTTCGGCCGGTGGCTGGACGATCGTCGCGGTCCATGAGTCGCAACGCAGCTGGGAGCGATTCCGTGACAGCGTCTTGATGCCCAAGATGGCTGCGGGCATTGAAGGTGGCTTCACCGTGCCTCCGCAGGAAACCTCATTCGAGGTCTACAACGAGGTGACCGCCTAACCCGAGGCGCATCGCGGCGCAGCGCCGTTGTCTCAGGGTCGCCAATCTCCTCGTCTGTAAGGAGTCGACGTTCGATGACAGCCGGGGCCTTCTTCTAGCTGAGCTGAGAAGATCACAACCTGATGAGAAGTCCTAGCCTCTTCGTCGGCGAGAAGGTCAATGGTCCGCCAGACTGGGGACTGCCTCGAGTTCGTGCTGGGTCTTTGACTTCCGCTCCCAGCAGCGACGGCCTTTTCGCGACTAGTACTAATCGCGTCGCATCAGGCGGACGCCCAAGCTACCGCTCTCCTGCACACCGGAGGCGAGCACGTGACTATTCCCTCGACGGCGGCTAGCGACTTGTGGCACGAGAACGCGTGTGGCTTGTTCACCGCACCGGTGTGATGTCTCAGGTCCCCGTCCGGTAGCTCAACGCACGCGACCAGGCGTACCGGCCATTTGGGCGAAGGTTGCCGCCCCTGGATTGTCATGACACAGCTGGGAGGTAGACATCTGCCCGCCAACGTCTGATCGGACCGGCAGTGCTCAGCGCACCGACTGCCCGCAGTGCCCACTTGAGCACCTGCTCATTAGGCTCGTCTGAAGGAAGACGCAAGACGAGCCCTCGGCGAGGATGATCCTGGTCGACAATCCAGGTCTTTGGAATCGCAACAGCAAGCGATTGCAACTCGGCGAAGACGCGATGCCCAGTGACGTGGGTGATGCCAAGACTCGCCTGCACGAGTCCACGGCGATTGTGGCTCCCGGGGACCCACGTACACATCGTTGCGCCGGTGGAGCCTCCGCTGAACAAGGTGAAGAACCCAAGCGAGGTCGGCCTATCGTCCTCGTCGTTGATCCTGGGTATCAGATTGATCCACCCATCCTCTGCACTGCCGAGCCGCGCCATGCAAGCGACGATCTGCGTCAACTCGTCGTCGGTGAATGCCACACGCTCGATTTCTCGCAGCTTGCGATGCACTCGAGGAGTATTGCAGTCGGCAGCGCCCCAAGGCGCCGGAATCCGGTTCGTCTCACCCTGAACACGCATGTGGACCTTCAGCCACTGCTGGAACGGCCCCATCCCCGCCAATCTCGGAGCGGCCGTCCGGACAACACCAGTCCTAGCCAACTCGGTAACTTCATGCGATCCGTGCCGGTGACCCGGTTACCCAACCGGGACGTGACCAACATCCCAAGGGCAGCCCTCCACGTTCAACTCCCCCGTCCGTTCGGTTTCGCCTCCTCAGCTCAGCCGCAGCAGTGATATCCGCCGTTTCGGGCTCTCGATCCCGACTACCTCGCCGATAAGTCTCCACCGGCTGTGCAGCTGTCGGAGCAGCGGTCGTAGTGGGTGTTGCCGAACTCGAACGCATCGGGCTTGGGTGTGATGACCCCTAGCACGAGCCATTGCGCACGGCGACTATCGGTGAAGTCGTGCGCCGCCGAGAACCTCTTGCCCACCGGAGCGACAGTTGGCCACCGACTTTCAGTGCCGAACGAGTGAGGCGTCGCCATTCGTCGCCATGAACTACACGCCCGCGGCGCCTGCAGCTCGCAGGACGCCAAGAACAAGCTGACACGCCGACAGTCAGTTTGGCGACATGACATGGTCTCAACTACGGCGCGGGGTCCGACACATACGCGGAGCTGGGCCTCAGACTAGGCACGACCCTCGGCGACATCAAGGAATCGGGCGGAACCTGAGCTTCCGCTGTCCCGTCGGCACCTGCCAAAAGGTTGCCCCCCAGAATTTCGACGAGGCAACACGACGTCATCCAGCCGGTAGGTACGAATCCCCATTCCTCCGCGAACGATCACGGTCGGCTGCGGGGGGCATCTATTTGCCACCGCCACTACAGAAGGCCTGGTCCTCCCCGGGCGACAGGCGGCCTCGGGTCGCCAGTCGAAGGGTCTCATTGAGCACGAACGTCACCGCACTCAAGTTGCGGATAGCACGAGCCGATATTGGTTGGCAAGGTTTCGACTTCAGGGGCGCACTTGTCATTGCTTGTAGCACACGAGGAAAGCGAACGGGCTGAGAGCAGTCCTCTATCGTCACACGCGCTGCCACCGTCGTCGACGTTGTGGCTCTGGTTTCTCGGTCTCGAAGTCCTCTTTGCCCTGATCTACTTTCCTTTCGGGATTCCCTCGGGAAAGCCCTTGATCTTAGGTTTCCTTCCTTGGATGGAATGGCCAGGGCAGGTGCCCGCCTGGGCAATGCTGGGTCTATCTGCGGTGGCCGCGATCGCGTACGGAGTCAAGCGCAATCGGCCAAGCGCGCCACCTGGCTGGTGGTTCCTGGGTGCCGGTGTACTCCTCTTTATCACGGGTGACACGATCTACAAGTTCTGGCACCAGATCATGGGGCAGAACAACATACCGTTCCCCTCGTTCATAGATGCGATCTACGTAACTATGTACCCGGTTCTAGCTGTAGGGCTGCTACTTCTGGCGCGCGCGCGGATGCCCGGTGGCGACCGAGCAAGCCTCATCGACTCCCTGACGGTCACCCTCGGAGTGGGGCTTCTCTCATGGATCTTCCTCATTGGTCCTAACGTCCGTGCTCCTGGAGGCACGCTCGCAAGGCTGACTGCTGCGGCGTACCCCCTCGGAGATGTTCTTCTGCTGGCGATGCTTGCTCACCTGTGGAGCTCTGGTGGCCTTCGCCACGCGGCGGGACGGTTGCTCGCGATCGGGGTACTTGGAACGCTCATGTCCGACTCGCTCTATGGGCTGGCCAACCTACACCCGAGCTGGAGTTGGAACGACGGCAACCCGATCGACCTCGGCTGGATTGTCTTCTACGCGTGCTGGGGAGCGGCCGCATTGCACCCGTCCATGAGAGCTCTGGCCGAGCCAAGGCCGGCCAGGACACTAACGACGAGCCGCTCCAGGCTCATGCTGCTCGCTACGGTCTCACTCATAGCGCCCGCCGTCCTGCTCGTCGAGGCAGCGCTCGGCAAACCCGTCGACGCCGAAGTCATTGCAGTGGTTGCGGGCACGATGTTCTTGCTCGTGCTCATGCGTATGGCCGGTCTGGTGCAGGCACACCAACAGGCCATGAGGCGAGAGAAAGTCCTGCGTCACGCGGCTGACGAATTGGTGGCGGCGTCCGGGCGCGACGGCACCTACCAGGCTATCGCCACTGCCGTGACCGAACTGGTCTCCGGGCGCAACGACATCTTGGGGGTGACGTTGGCTATATCGAGTCCGGCTGACGGTCTGGTGGTGGCGGCGCAGTCGGGGAACACCGGAGACAAGCTTCTCAATCTGATGGCCTCGCGGCCCGAGCTGCGAACATCGCTGAACCGCGGAAAGACGGCTCGTTGGGCGAGCGAAATGACGTCATCGCCCGAACGCCCAGACGAGGCGCCGGAGGGCTTTGTCATCTGTCCTCTCGTCTCCAAGGATGGCCTGCGCGGTCTGATCGCAGTTTCCAGCATCGCGGAGCTTTCTGAAGAGGTAACGAACACGATCGAAACGCTTGCCGCTCAGGCACAACTGGCGCTTGAGCGCGAGACACTCACAGAGACATTTCACGCCCGTCAAAGCGAGGCCCGCTTCCAGACCCTTGTCCAGAACGCCTCGGACGTCATCCTTGTTGCGCGCCCCGACGCGACCATCACCTATCAGACCCCTTCCGCAACGAGAACCCTCGGTTACGCGCCAGGCTCACTCGAAGGCCAACGGATAACGAGGCTCCTCCACCCCGAAGACGTCGAGCAGGCGCTGGCTGTCTACACCGGAGTCGCCTTTCGAGCGGGCGTGTCTGTCACGACACAATGGCGCATCCGGCACAGCGACGGTTCCTGGCGGCACGTCGAGGTGGTGGCGAACAACCTGCTGAGCGATCCGACCGTCGAGGGCATTGTCCTCACGATGCGAGACGTGAGCGAACGTAAGGCCCTCGAGGACGAGCTCAAGCACCAGGCATTCCACGACTCGCTTAGTGGGCTCGCCAATCGCGCACTCTTCCTCGACCGACTGGAGCACGCGTTGGCGCGAGCGGCTAGATCGCAGTCCCTATTGGCCGTTCTCTTCCTCGACCTCGACGACTTCAAGCTCGTCAACGACAGCTTCGGGCACGCAGCAGGCGACGATCTCTTGGTCGCGGTCGCTGGGCGCCTCACCAAATCGCTGCGAGTCGGCGACACCGCGGCCCGCTTTGGCGGTGACGAGTTCGCAGTTCTGCTCGAGGAGGTTGCGGGCTTCGAGGAAGCCAACCAAGTGGCGGAACGTATAATCACCGAGCTGCGCGTGCCCTTAACGGTTGAAGATCACCAGGTACAGGTGCATGCCAGCATCGGTATCGCCGTCAGCCCGGCAGGAGCCGAAGGTCCGGCCGAGCTGCTTCAGGCCGCCGATGTGGCAATGTACTCTGCCAAGTCCCGCGGCAAAGGTCGTTACGAGGTGTACCAGCCCGCACTGCAACAGGCCGTGTTAGAGCGGCTGGAACGGACTGCGGACCTACAACGAGCAGTGGACAGACAGGAATTCGTAGTTCACTATCAACCGATCGTCACCCTCGACGGCAACGCGACCATCAATGGAGTTGAGGCGCTGGTTCGTTGGCGTCACCCTGAACGGGGACTTCTACTGCCAAAAGAGTTCATCCCGCTTGCTGAAGACACCGGCCTCATTATCCCGCTCGGGCGATGGGTACTTCTGGAAGCGTGTCAACAGGCTCGCCAATGGCAGTTGAACCATAAGCTCTCCGATGCATTTCACGTCAGCGTGAACATATCAGCCCGGCACTTCGCGCACGACGGCCTGGTGGAGGACGTTTCGAATGCCCTCAAAGCGGGCGGCCTCGATCCGGGAAGCCTCGTTCTGGAGATCACCGAGAGCGTACTCGTACAGGATGCCGATTCCGTGATCGCACGAATGCTGGAGCTCAAGTTGCTCGGCGTGTCATTCGCCATTGACGATTTCGGGACGGGCTACTCCTCGCTCAGCTACCTGAAGCGCTTCCCGATCGACATATTGAAGGTGGACAAATCCTTCGTTGACGATGTAGGCGAATCAGAAGACAGTGGCGCGCTGGCGGAGGCCATCGTCCAACTCGGAAACACCTTGAATCTGCAAACTGTCGGCGAGGGTATAGAGCAGGTCCGACAAGTTGAAGGTCTTCGCTCCCTCGGGTGCCAGTTCGGCCAGGGCTTCTACTTCGCGAAGCCGCTGCGCGCAGAGCAAATCGACGAGCTGTTGTCCCGACTTCCTGCCACCCATCCAACTTTGAAGGCAACCCCCCTGAGAGAGGACTCCTTGAGATGAACGGCCCGACTTCAACCTTGAACGTGGCCTCCACCAACGGCCACGACTTCCATGGTGAGTCAGAAGCCGTGCGGCGTGACGCGCGGTGGGCGGACCTCGAGCGTCTACGGGCGTCGCACCCAATGATGGACGCGGTGATAGACGAGGTGCACGGCCGAAAGATCCGCATCGGAGATCAATGGCTCTGTGACTTCGCGTCCTGCAACTATTTGGGATTCGACCTTCACCCGGAGATTATTCAGTCGGTGGAGCGGGAGTTATGGAGATGGGGTACGCATCCGAGCTGGTCACGGCTGCTTGGCAGTCCTCGCGTTTACGTCGAGATCGAGGAGCAACTCACGGCCCTGCTGGGAGCACCTGACTCGCTGGTGCTCCCGACAATCACGATCATTCACTCTTCGGTGATCCCCGCCCTTGCCGGTCAGGGCACCGTCCTGGTCGACTCTCAGGCGCACAAGACCATCTACGAAGGAGCCGCTATCGCCCATGGGGCGGGCGCGACCATCCACCGCGTCAGAGCGAACGACTACGACCACTTGGAGGAGATCCTGCGCTCGTTACCTGCAGGCGGACCCCGGCTGTTCTGTATCGATGGAGTGAACAGCATGACTGGCAATGTGCCGGACCTGACCGCATATGCGCGCATATGCCGTGAGTACGAGACGCTTCTCTATGTCGACGACGCTCATGGCTTCGGAGTAATCGGAGAGTCGCCTACAGAGGCGATGCCCTACGGACGGCGAGGCAACAGCATTGTCCGATACTTCGATGAAAGCTACGACAACATCGTGCTGGTGGCCGGCTTTTCCAAGTCGTACTCGTCGCTGCTCGCCTTCTTGGCGCTTCCCACTTGGATGAAGAACCACCTGAAGGTCGCTGCCGCGCCCTATCTCTACTCGGGACCGTCGCCAACGGCGTCGCTCGCGACGGTTCTCGCCGGCTTTCGCGTCAACGACGCCGAGGGTGACGATCTTAGGGCGGCCCTCTGCCGCAAGACCGCTCGAGTACTCGACCGGATCGCGGAGCTTGGTTTACGCACCTTGAACACTTCAGGTTTCCCGGTAATCGAGCTTCCGCTCGGCGACAGCGATGACATCGACGCCCTGGGACGGTTCCTCTTCGACCGGGGAATCTACGTGACACTGGCTGCGTACCCGCTCGTGCCGAGATCGCAGGTTGGCTTCCGGGTGCAGATCACAGCGGCCAACGGCGACGACGAGATCGAACAGCTCAACGAGGTCTTAGGTGAACTAGCAGCATGTTTTGACATGCAGCAAGCACCAGATCCTGCTTGAGCCAAAGTGCGGCGATGGCACACCCAACATGACCGCGAGGCGGCCCAGTCAAGTCGGAATACTTGCGCCACTGCGGCACCGTGACTTCCGCCTGTTGTGGACCGGCCTGGTCGTCTCGCTGCTCGGTGACGGGATCTTCCTCGTGGCGGTCGCTTGGGAGGCCTACAAGATCGATGATCAACCTTCAGCCCTCGCCGGCGTAGGTCTCGCGACTTCGGCTCCCCAAGTTGTTCTTCTCCTCTTCGGCGGGGCGGTTTCCGATCGTCTTCCGCGCCGCATGGTGCTCGTCGCGGCCGACTCAGCGCGGGCTCTCGCTGTCGGCAGCCTCGCAGTTCTCGCGTCCCTGGGACACCTGGGTCTGTGGGAACTGTGGGCCGTGGCGTTCGTAATCGGCGCCGCAACGGCGTTCGCTGCCCCGGCGTTCGACGCCATTGTGCCCACGTTGGTGCCCGAAGAGCGGCTGCTGGAGGCTAACGGACTAGACCAATTCATGCGACCAGCAGCGCTTCAGTTGCTTGGCCCAGCCATTGGTGGAGTGCTTCTCACTACGGTCGGCAGCGCAGGCGCATTCGGTACGGACGCGCTTTCCTTTGTGATCTCTGGGTGTTGCATAGCCGCGCTCTCCCCAGTTGCGTCAGTCACTGTGCCTGTCGAGAGCGGATCGCTGTGGGCCGACATTGGAGTCGGCTTGCGTTATGTCCGGAGCCAGGTGTGGCTCTGGGGGACTTTTGTGTCCGCCACTTTCACCTATCTACTCTTCCTGGGACCCACCTATGTGCTCGTTCCGTACCTGGTCAAGAACCGGCTACATGGCAGCGCCGCCACACTCGGGGTTGTGCTAGGCCTCGGAGGACTCGGCGCTCTGTCTGCGGCGGCTGTCACTGCACAGGTCGGTGATCGGGGCCGTCACCCGATCACATTCCTGTACGCAGCGTGGACGGGAGCAACGCTCCTCGTGGCTGGCTACGGGTTGGTCACCCTTCGGTGGCAGCTCGCGGCGCTCGTGTTCTCGGTGGGAGCTCTCGAAGCGGCCGGAACTGTCGTGTGGGCGACGCTCAAACAGCGACTCGTGCCGAGCCGACTGCTTGGCCGAGTTTCGAGCATTGACTGGTTCGTGTCGACGGCGCTGATGCCGCTGTCGTACGTGTTGACTCCGCTCGTCGTGCGCCTCGTCGGTGTGAGCGCGACCTTTGAACTAGCGGGCACACTTGGAGCGGTCGTGACTCTTGGCTTCCTGTTCTTACCCGGCATGCGAACCAATGAGCGCCCGACGACGGCGCCGGAGGTCGCCGGGCGATAGCAAGCCTTCTCAACCAGCTTCTCGACGCGGCGTTGGATGCCCATCTGCCCGTTGCCAGTCCATGGGCGAGGGTGCCACCTCCTCGTACCATGTAGACCGATATACGCTTTCTCAAAGCCGCCGCTCTCCGTGTGCTCACCGCCGCGGTCGCTGCGCCGTGCCGTTCGATGGGCGCCGCAGCGCATCCGGGGACAACCGGACTCCGCCGCTCAGATATCGACGATGCGACGGAAACGCTGCGAGTTGCGAACAACATCGTCGTCATCGAAATGGTTGGCAGCGAGCCGTGCCGACCGAAGAGGAGCATCGAGTCGGTCAAGCCCACATCTTGCAGCGGCAGTCGGTTCGGGTGAGTTCGTCGTCGGCGAAAACCTAGCTGGTCGTCGAGAACCGCAGAGACGCAATTCTGACTGCGTGGCGGCGCAAGCGGCGAACCTCAAGACGGCAACGACTGCCCACATCGAGGTCCCTATTCGACGCAAAGGCACGTTCGGCGGCCAGGCACCCGCTGGCCGAATAGCGGCGGCTGGGCGATGTCGGCTCCGGAGTGCTGCCATCGACACCTTGAGTAACGAACTCATCCAGCGGCCAGCATGAGAACGGCCACCCGCGTCAGTAGCGATACATTGCCGCGGCGACCCTCCTACTTTTCCCGCCAACTGCGGACACCGTTACGTAAACGACGCCTGAACCAGCAGGCACGGTAGCTGTGATCTCAGACGACGAAAGGACGCGCACGCCCGTTGCCAGTGTCCCACCGAAGTGCACCAGGACGGTCCCGACAAAGTTGCTTCCCTGAATCGTGACCGGGGTGCCGCCTCTCGTGGGTCCGGCGGTGGGCGTGAGCTTGGTGACCCTCGGCGCGGCCACGAACGCGTACCTGGCTGTGCTGGTTCTCTTGCTTAACCCACCGAAAGCCGAAACGGTCACGTAGACAGTGCCCGACCTCGGCGGCGAAGTAGCGATGATCTCCGATGACGACAGCACACGCACGCCCGTTGCCAGTGTCCCACCGAAGCGCACCGACACGGTCCCAACGAAGTTGCGTCCCCAAATGCCCACCTTCGTGCCGCCCTTAGCGGGTCCTGTGGTCGGCGTGATCCCGGCGACAGTCGGAGCTGGCACGAAGGTGAACCTGTCCCTGGCAGTTCTCCCGCTGGACCCACCGGCGGTGGAAACCGTCACATCAATGGCGCCGGAGCCTGTCGGCGCAACCGCGCTGATCTCAGATGATGAGAGGAGGTGAACATTCGTTGCCGGTATCCCACCAAAACGCACCGATACGGCTCCGACGAAGTTGCTTCCCACGACCGTCACCTTCGTGCCGCCCAGCGCCGGGCCAGCAGCGGGCGTCACTCCAGTGACTGTCGGCGGCGGTGGGACCCCGAAGGTGAACTCATCAGCCACAGTGACTGGACTGAGCGTCATGTCCTCCACTGAGATCACGAGATTATCCGTTCCCGACTCTGTGACCGGGAGAGTGCCGGTACAAAGTGTGGTTGTCGAGCAGGAAACGGTGATCCATGTTGCACCGACCTCAAGCTCATCCGCTCCCGCGACCGGGAGGAACCCTGAACCAGTGATGGTCACCGGGGTCGACTCGTTGGTCGGCCCCTCATTCGGCGACACGCCGGTGATGGTGGTGCCGAGATCCGTCCCGGATTCAAAGCACATCTGAGCGGCGAGCCCTGGGTAGAAATTGCCGGTATGAGCGAGAATGGGAGATCCGAGGCCGCTCGCCATGTCGTAACCCACCGTCGCCGGGTAAAGGCCACCTGAATAGCCGGACGGCGAGTAGTCGTTGTTGCCTGTCGTTATGTCATTGAAGGCGAGAGCATGATAAAACGAAGCCCAAGCAGCGATGTTGTAGAGAGCTGCAGGCTGCATGAAGGCGTCTCCCGACCCGTCGTATGTGCAAAAGGGGGATGCGCCGATCAGTGCAGCGGCTGCCGCCCACAGCGGTGCTGCTGCGCTCGTACCACCAACCGGCCCCCAGCCAGTTGCGAAACTTGAGTTCGATCCGCTGTAAAAGAAGGTGTACCCGGAACTCGGGTCAGCGTCCGCCGAGACGTCTGGAACCTGACGTAAGTAAGGGACGGTCGATCCGCACAATGTCGGATTGGAACTCGAGTACGAGCTGATCAAACCTGGGACCTTGGGGTGATCCTGGTAGAAGGGCATGCACTCGGCTGCCGATACCCCGCCCCCGCCGGCGCCGCCCGTGTCGGTCGAGTCATTCCACACGCTCTCGGAGTTGGCGACGAGCGACGTGCCTCCAACCCCGATGACGTAGGGCTGGCTTGCCGGATCGAGCACCGAAGGAGTGGGCCCGTTCGTCGTGCCCTTGTCGCTGTAACAGTCGGTCGAGCCGGTGTCGCCCGCAGCCGAGAACACTGTCTGGCCTTGCGTCGCAGCCTGTGCGAAGAGAGCGCTCTCTGACTGGACCAATGCGATTCCTGCGTCCAACTCGCAGAATCCCCAGGAGACGGACACGACCTCGTCGGTGTCGGAGTTGACGATGGTCGAATAGACGTCCCAGCTGTTCGAGTTGCCTTCCTGATAGACGTCGACAGTCGCGTCGGGGGCGAGCCCGATGATGTCCTCGATGTCGAGGGCCGCTTCGCCGGTGCCCGCGCCTGAACCGGTGCCTCCGTCGACCGGTATGTAGTTCACGGTGGTGTCAGTCCCGTAACACACCTGGTAAGCCGCGACGTCGGTAGGCAAATTCGGCTCGAACTCGACTAGGGCGACTTTGACTCCCTGTCCGAAATCACCCAAGGCGTAGAGCGGATCAAAGCCGTAGAAAGCAGCCAACTGATCGGCCGTGTGGCTCCCGCCCGAGCTAGCAGCGGCGATGGCTGCCGCGCAAGGTGTTGGACCCGCCATTGTCGGATCAGCGTCTCGCGAAGCGCGCGATGCGGATCGCGGGACATGCGGACTCGCAAGCAAGCTCTCGGGCGGAACGACATCGCTGAGGCCGAGAATCCCCTGGATGTACACGGCCACAGACGCCGAAATGCTCGGTGGCCACAAGGTTGTGAAGGCCGTGCGTCCGTTGGGTAGCCGGTAGTCCACGAGCCGCACATGCAAGGCACGATCGAGTGCTGCCACTGGCGCAAGTACCGGGATCGAGAGTCGATCCGCGGCCACTTGCCCAGGGTGGAGTCCGTCGGAGCGGAGCACGGCGTCGACAGCCTCCACCTCAGACAACGGAGGACCGAAAAGTTGACCGAATTGGCCGGGGCGGAGGAAGTGGTGGAAGTCCGGCGAGTGCCGATCAGACAGAGATGCGATGAAGGAGGCCACGGCCGACGGATCTGGCAGCTTTAGCGTGACGTCGATATGAAGATCAGTCGAGGACGACAGGCGTCCAAGCGCGAGTGAGCGCGCTGGAGGTAGTGGGCTGGCGCTCCGATACAACACCGCGAGCCCAGATGAGACAACCGCTTGCGCGTTCGAACGGATAGGGAAAGAAGTGGTGCATGAGAACACTGCAACTACAGGTACGAATGAAACTACTAGGCGGCGTCGCATCTAGTTCTCGTTCTTCTCGGACCCAGGCAGTTGAGGCTTTGAGTGAGTAGCGGTCCATCTTTGACGGTCCCACGACTTTTGACCTGACGGATCGGACCGGTCCGCGTGCTCGCCTGGCAGCCGACCGGCTGGCGGCGATGTATTCGGGTTCTCACTTGGTGAGCTCTGGGGAGACGAAGCAACCCATCTCCCAGTGCGGACCTGGGCATTGGCGGTGGCGTCCACATCTGCGCGTAAGTGTGGCGGGTTCCTATGCGGCGCGATGGCGAGAGCGATCGCCCAGCCGATCAGTGTCCAGCCGAGCAGCAGGTGGACCACGAAGACAGACTCTACGCTGACGCCCCTCCGCACCGTGCCGAGGATCGTCGGAAGCATGCAGAGCAGGAATCCGCAGATCAGAGCCACCGGATGGATCCATGTATTGAGCCGAGAAGCGACGCCAATCGTGATCGACCTCCGCCACGTGCCGTAAATCGCCACCGCTTCGGGTCTGCTCGTTGCAGTAGCTCAACCATACGTGTTATTGGCACCAGGGGCGGCTGACGCAACATCGCGTCCACGAGCACGCCAAGCGCCAATTACCTCGAACCACGCGACGTCCGTTTCCCACACCGGTAGTCGGACGCGGACGCCGTAGAACACCCGGCCGCCGTGATGGAGCCGCGAAGCGCCACGGTCCCGAATCTCGACAGGACCCTCTGCCGCAACGGCACAACTAGGCACCGGCAAGCCGTTGGCGGCCTTCCTCTATCTAGTCCGTGGGCGACTGGTTCGCATCGGCGACGCGCATCCTCGTCGTTCTCGACGCAGTTCGCGTCTAGGTCGCCACCCGCCAGCTCTCCATGAGTGCCGCGACGCCAATCAGACCACTCGCGCAAACCCCGAATCCTGGCCCGAAACCTCCTAATTCGATGTCGGTCGTCTCAGTCGGGCCGACTGTCGACCACTCAGCGATCGCCGCTGCACGCTGTGCCTGGTTGCCAGACGGACGGACCAGCATCACCGAGTCAACGCCTTGTCCGTACAGCTCCGCCGACACCACTGGGTTTCTGGTGCCCTACCGTCCGTGTCACCTGAACGCCAGGTCCGACACCGGCCGGATTCGCGCTGGGCGCCTCACTACAAGCCTAATCGCGCCCAGCTAGCCCAAACTTAGCTTGGCGGCAGACCGAGGTCGCTGCGAACAACGTCGCCTGCGCGTATTGCCGCCTTCCCAGTAGCCTTGAGTTGAGTGGCCTCTTTCTCGATTTGGGCCGCGGTTTCCGTTCTCACAGCCTTCAGATTCTTGATGACGACGCGGTCATCGGCAACCAACGTCTGAATGTCAGTTTCCGTCTTCCCAGTGACGGCGATACCCAATATTGCGTTGTCGAAGTTCGTCAACGCGGCTGCGTAGGTGTCACAGGGACCGATTGCCTCGCTGATCGTGGTCTTGCTTGTGATCTTGGAGCTCCACGTCACGTACGCGGCCCTAGAGACCGCGGCGACCGCCAGGTACTGCTGAGACGCCTTTGTCGACGAGACCGTCGTGGTTGATGTCGTCGGAGCAACTGTCGTCGATGTTGAAGTCGGACTGACAGTTGTTGATGTTGAAGCCGGACTGACAGTTGTAGATGTTGAAGCCGGACTGACAGTTGTAGATGTTGAAGTCGAAGGAGTTGCCGCCGGCTTGGAACTGGAACAGGCTGCCGCCAAGACCGCCAGTCCTATTACGACGATGTATCTCGCCTTCATCGAGCCTCCTCGCTCACCAGCTTGGGACCATTCGCAGGTCATCCTGCGCCTTCGGTTCATCGGGCGTCAGGGCCAAATGTCACAAAGGTGTGGGCTCCAAGCGCGTCGTTCATTCCCGGTAGCTTCTCTGGTGACCAACAGCGGTCCATTCTGATTCCGCCATCCTGCCGGGTATCCGCCAGCCGGGTGACTCCACTTCACGCAACTGGAAATGCGGTGTCGAAGGTCGTGGAGGGTGGGCATCGCGGGTCTCCGACTGGTCCTGAAATCAGGTCTCGGCGGAACTGCGTTGATCAGTACATAAGGTAACCCGGAGCGCCGGACGCATGGCGATGTCGATGGTGGCTCTAGGCCCTTTGCTAGTGCGTCGCGCGCGGGCTGCTGAAGGAGTGGCGCTCCCTCACCAGACCTTAGGGTGCCGATCGCCGCGTCAGCCGGGTCGTACTCGTCGATGACTTCGATGCAGACGCCAGTCACGTGTCGAAGAATGGCTACTGTCGCCGCGGCGGGCACGAGAAGCCCTATCCCTCCGCCGAGTGGCCTCGGTTCGTTGCAACTGAACTCGAGCCTGCCTGTCCAATTCGGGCTCGTCGGCCAGGAACACGAACGCGTCTTGCACGAGCTCGACCCGGACTGCTGTTCGAGCCGATACCGCCATGATTATCGAAGACGTCTCGGCCGTCGCCGGGTCCTCGAGCAACTTCGGGATCTCATAACGGTCCTTTCGGCCAGGCAGGCCATAGGGGCGGATCCAACAGGGCCGCGACTTTCGCGGCGGATGCAGGATCGGTGAGAACGCGATCGCCGTTCATAGTCTCGACGTTGGAAGTGGGGTGTTCGACGCGGGAGGGGACTGGTAATGGCGTGCGGGCCGAGGTGAACCGAACGCCAGGTGGACCGCCACTTTGTGCCAGCCAGGTGGTGCGACTCGGAGCGCGGAGGCCAAACGTGCCGTGACTCAGCCCGGCCCGAGTACCGAGTCCAGCACGGCGAGCTCGCGCACACCCACCAGACCGAGGTCGGTGATCGCGTAGTCGGGGATGGATGTGATCTCGAGGAACATGAGATAGCCGAACGCCGTCGGCAGCTTGCAGCCGAGTGCCCGTGCAGCGGAGTCCAGTCGTGCCTCGGCTGCCGCCATCGTCTCGACATCGATGTCGGCCACGATCCCACCGACAGGCAATGCCAACGTCTCAATTACCTTCCCACCGTCTGTGACTGCGAGGCCTCCCCTGAGCTCGATCACCGTGTTAATCGCAAGAGCCATGTCGGAGGGGTTCGTCCCCACGCAGATAATGTTGTTGTCGTCTGGAGCGGCACTCGTGGCCAGTGCCCCCGAGTTGAGGCCGAATCCGCACACGATCGCGACAGACAGATTCGTCGTCTTGCCGTAGCGCTCGACGACGGTCACATAGAGAGCATCCTTGGCAACGTCGGGTCTTACCGAACCATCGACTACTTCCAGGAGAACATCGCGGCGACGGCGCACAAAGGGCACCTCGCGGTCCATCTCCATGGCAAGCACCCTTACCGGGGATCCGAGCTCAGTCGGCATGCGGATCTCGTCGGGCTCGAGCGGTCTCCGATTCATGGTGTCGAGCAGCGCCGGTCCCCTTGTCGGGACGAGTGGAGGACGTAGCGCGCGGCGACCCTCAGCGACGAGGACTCCCTTGGACACCACTTTGTCTACGACAAAGCTGGCGGGATCGTCGATGACAACCACGTCTGCGGCCCGTCCAGGACATATCGAGCCGACGAGGTGGTCGATCCGATACATCTGCGCCGTGTTGATGGTCGCCATCTGAATCGCCGTGATTGGTGGCACGCCAGCTGTTATGGCCATGCGAACCAGCCGATCGAGGTGCCCATCCCGGAGCAGGCTCGTCGCCGTCACGTCGTCGGTGCAGAAGCCGACGCGGCCTGGATTGGCCCCGAGCCGTGTCACGACCTGGATGTTCTCCTCCATGAAGTGGGCGACGGCCGACTCTCGTACCATCACGTACATGCCGGCTCGCATCTTTGTGAGGACCTCTTCGGCGTTGTAACTCTCATGGTCTAAGCGGACGCCTGCGGCCGCCAGCACGCCAATGGTGGCCGCGCTTGCCATGGGCGCACAGCCGAAAACCGGCAATCGGTTCCGCCCCGCCATCTCGATGACCTCGAGCACCTCGGCGTCACGATTGGTGATGAACTCAGTCACCGTCTCCCATACGCCGAAGCAATCGTCCCACTTCTGGGCGATCTCATGGACCTCGGGGCCGAGCCGGAACCCCACGTTCGACTCGGGGATCGTGTACGGGACTTTGTAGGGTGCCGCCCAGAAGATCTTCATCTGGCTGGCCTCCGCCTCCGAGAGTGCATCTCGCACGCCTTCCAGCCCTGCAACGGCGTAGGTCTGGTCCAACCCGGAGACAACGCTCGTCGTGCCGCAACGGACCACGGCGTCGGCGAACATCGTCACCGACAACTTGCTGCACTCGATGTGGAGGTGACCGTCAATCAGGCCCGGAACCAAGTACCGGCCCGTCACGTCTATGACTGTCGTGGCAGGTCCTGTATTGGGGGTGACATCACCCACCGCCGCGATCATGTCGCCAACGACAGCCACATCCGCCGGATAGACCTCGCCGGTCGCCACATTGACAAGCCGGCCGCCGGTCAGCACCAGGTCGGCTTTCCGAACACCTTCGGCTGCGTCGATCTTCTCTCGTAGTTGCACGTGGCCTCCACCTCGAGTCGAGCCGAACCCGCGTTCGCGGCTCGGACAGCCAGAGCCCGACCTGAACTGATCATCTCCTTGGGTCTCGTATCAGGTCAAATCCCGCGAACGGACGAGGAATTTACCTGTAGTTGAGGCCCTAGTAACGTGCCACCCAATTCTTTTGCAAGCAACGGAGAAGGCACCGACTGGTTGTTGGTCGAGCTAGTCGCGGTCACGGTCGAGCCTCCACCGTCAAGGGACGGAGGGTGACCGTGGGTCAAGACGAAAATCGGGGAGACGCTGCTAACTCCGCCGCCGACCCCGCAACTACGCGTTCCATGGGAATTGAGCGGCGCGGCATCCAGCACGTGAGTGCCGACGAACGCTGGGGCACCCCGAGCGCACTGTTCTGGATGTGGACCGGCGCGATCTGGAACGTCGAGTACGTGGTCTACGGCACGCTGCTCGTCGCCATCTTTGGCCTGTCCTTCGCTCAGGCGGTGCCAGTCATCATCGTCGGCAGCATTGGGTCATATCTCCTGACCGGGCTCACCAGTCTCCAGGGACCCCAGGCCGGCACGACGGCTTTCACGATCAGTCGAGCGTCCTTCGGTCCGAGCGGGAACCGAGTGCCTTCTCTCTTCAACTGGATAACACAGGTCGGATACGAAACCGAGGGTATCGCTCTTGTCGTACTCGCAGGCTTGGCCCTAGCCGCGAAGGCCAACGTTGCCGGTAGCACCGGGCTGAAGATCGGTCTGCTCATCGGAGCCGTGCTAATCCAAGCGCTGCTCCCCTTCGTCGGCCATACCGCCATGCTGAAGGTTCTGAAGTGGTTGGCTTTCCCCTTTGTCGCCCTCTTCGTAATCATGGCGATCATCACCGCGTCGAAGGTCAACCTTCACGTGACTCCGCACGGTGCGGGCTGGGGTGGATTGATGGTGGCACTCGCCCTCATTATGTCCGCCGGCGGACTGGGCTGGACCGAGAACGCCAACGACTACTCCCGCTACCTTCCGCGCAATGCAAGCAAGAGCGGAATCATTCTCGCCGTTGCACTAGGCGGAGCGATCCCCTCGATCCTGCTTGAAGTGCTCGGTGCCGCGGTGGCAACCGCAGTACCGGTGACGTCTGCCTACACCGTAGCCTCGGTGACTGGCCTGGTCAGCGTATTCCCGGGCTGGTTCGTTGTCCCCTACCTGATCATCGCCATCTTCCAGCTCTTCGCGATCAACAGCGTGGACCTCTACTCATCGGGTGTAACACTCCAAAGCCTCGGCATCCACCTGAAGCGGTACCAATGCGTGATGATCGACACGGTCGTGTCTGGCGGTTTCGCCGCTTACGTGATCTTCTCCCAGCACTTCAGCCAGTTGCTGTCGGACTTCCTGCTCTTCATTATCGTCTGGGTGGCGCCCTGGTGTGCCATCTACCTCGTCGACTACTTTCTACGGCGCGGCCGCTATGACACCCAGGCGCTGCAAGACGAGAGGGGCGGGATCTATTTCCGCAACGGTGGATGGAACTGGCGGGCTCTCGTCGCTCTGGGCATCGGGATGATCGCGGCAGCCGTTTGGCTCAACGCCTACTCCCCCTACGTGTCACCACTGTCCAGCCGGATAGGTGGCTCGGACTTCAGCATCTTCATGGGGATGATATTCGGCGGAGTCAGTTACTACCTGCTTGCTCGCAAGTCCGTCCCAGCCGAAGCCGAAAAGACACCGGTAGCCCCGCAATAGTCGCGGCGTACCTCCCGCACAGGAGCCCGGTCTGCTCAGAAGCCCCCGGCCCTTCCTGCCTGACAGCAATCCTGGTCGCTCACACATCTTGACCGTGCGCAAAGGATCGTGAACGCAGCTGACACCGCGGACAAACACGGCGCGCCAGGCTTCGAAAGCTAGCGCCGAAAGACACGGCCATCTGTGATGTCGTAGACGCTACCGACCGCACAGATCGGCGTCGGGCCTCCTCATGACGTACCTTGGACTATGGGTTGCCTGCCGCATAGTGCGCAAGTTCGGCGAGTAATTCTTCCTTCGCGCCTGTCGACAGCCATGCGATTTCGAAAGCGTTGCGCTCCAGCTGAACGAGCTCTGCTTTGGTGAGGGAAGCCGAGCTCGCCAACGACTCGAGGTTGGCGGTGAGGTAGGCCGCGAAGTACGCCGGGTCATCCGAGTTCACGGTCACTTTCAGTCCGCGCTCGAGCATCAATTTCAGTTCAGTGTCCTTCAAGTCCCCGGTGACGTAACGATTTGACACCGGACAGACCGTAAACCCGATACCTCTCGTCGCGGCTTCAGCCACGAGTTCGTCGGATTCGAGGACATTCACGCCGTGGTCAATTCGCTCGACGCCTATGACGCTCAGGCACTGACGAATGTGATCAACGATATCGAGTTGATCGACGTCGCAGTGCATTGTCAGGCGGTACCCCTCTGACTTCGCTCGAGCGAATACGGCAGCGAACTTTGTGGGCGGATTGTCGCGTTCGTCGGAGTCGAGTCCAATCCCGATGATGGAGTCGCGGTATGGAAGGGACTCGAGCAGCGTTGCCATGGCGTATTCCGCCGAGTGGTCACGAAGAATGCACAAGATCAACTGCGCTCGGATCCCGAGTAGCCGCCGGGCATCAAAGAGAGCCCCACGCAAACCGCTAATCACGGAGTGGAATTCGACTCCTCTCGAAGTATGCGCTTGGGGATCGAAGAAGATCTCCGCGTATCGAATATTCTCCGAGGCCGCCCTCTCCAAATAGGACCACGCAAGGTCATAGAAATCTTGGGGCTTTACCAGCACCGACATCGCGTCGTAGTACACCGGTAGGAACGAGGACAGGTCATGGAACACATAACCGGCACGCATCTCGTCAATGTCGCGATACGGCAGGGCAATGTCATTGCGCCCCGCCAGCTTGAACCGCAGTTCGGGCTCAAGCGTTCCCTCGATGTGAAGGTGAAGTTCGGCCTTCGGTAGTCCGTGAATGAAGCTTGTCATATCAGACACTTCAGATTCCCTTTCGATGCGAGCCTGGAAGCAAGGTAGCGAGTTTGGCCAGCTAGGTCCAGTTAGGCCTTGAGCCTTGCTAGCAAGGGCAAGCAACACCGAGCAGCCTTCGCCACAAAGAGCCACCGCAGCCCCCTCGACTACGGGGGGTGCGGCGGTCAGCCTCGGAGCAGACACCCTTTCGCCGGAGGCTTCGACTGGAGAGGACGCCGGAGGCACTAACGTAGGTTTCCTGGCTAGCTCAGCTGATGGGGACGCAGTCCCAGTTCAAAGGGGCAAATCGGCGCTGGTCACGCATTATCTCAGAACTCAGTTGTGCTGCGTAAGCGGCCAGGCCGAACCAGCGTGCGCTGCTGTCCGGCCAACATCCGCCAGGTTGGAGCCTGCTGCCACCTTGAGAGGGTTCTAGCCCTGGTTCACTTGCGATGCACCTTTCTGTCTCGCTTGCCGGACCCGGATCGTCTGGCGGTGCCAATCCGTCCCGTCGTTGTCGGGGCTGCTTCCCACCCTTCCCTGCGCTTCCAAGGTCAGGCTGCCCCCTACTTCACCGGCCTGCCGCCACAGGCCAGAGGTGGGTTCCTTCACTCCACCCGGTTGATAGCGCCTCGTGGCGCACTCGTGCTCGTAGCGACAGTCGAAGGTCCCCCACGGTCCCCACCAGACTTATGGCGCACTCGCACCTGCAAGTTGTGTTCGGCGACCACACCCGACAACCACCGCGAGCATTTCATTGGTCGTAGGTGGCCACCCGGTCATGGTGACTCATGTGATCTTTACACCCCGTTCCTCTCTTCCCCGGGTCGGGCCTCGCTCACACGACGCGTCGAGATCATCCTGAGATCAGCTCGTCCAGCCGTCGGTGGCCGGACTCGTCGTGACCTTAGGTGAACCACCGGTCGTTGTGACACCGGTAATGGGCGGCATCGAGAAATACGTATCTTCACACGAAGCCGGCGCAGTTGCCGTCATTCTGGCGTCGTTGGTGAAGGTGAGCGTCAACGGGTTGTCGGCGTGGCCACTAGCCGACACAGTGACAGGTGTCGTGAGAGCGTGCGGGCTGCCGCTCGTAGCCGTGGCGTAGTTCCAAATGACGTCGCTCGGCGCAGCAGCCAGGCAGCGAGTCTGAGTTGTCGTTAGCGCACTTGTCGTGTACCCGGTGGCGTAAGTCGTGGCGGCAGGCAGATTCACGGCGATAATCGTGACGGGGTACGGATATGGGTTGGAGATCGTGACGACGACGTCAGCTTTGCCGCCCGGGTACAGCCCGTTTTCGGCAGCGGGTGGAGCAACGGCCCTGATGGTCAGGTTGGATGCAGTCACCAACCGGGCCTCGCCGCTCGGGCCGCTCGCGAGGCCGACGGTCCAGTTCGTCGAGGCGTAGGCCCCGCTTCCGGCCAGAAGAGCTCCAATCGTGATCGACACAGTCTTGAACCGAATTAGCTGTCTCTGCCCGCGTTGGACAGGTTGGTCGCGACCGAGAGACATTCGCTCGCAAACTCCTCGCGTTCCAGCAGTCGTGGCCTTGTCAATAATGTGATCCACACCGTCCTAACGACCCGTCCCAGCAGAACATTGACCACTTTCGCGACGGCTGTCTGATTGGGTGCTGCTCTCCGCCGGGGGCTGCGTGACTTGCGACTCGACTCAGCGTGTCGTCGAGGACTCGAGATGGGGCAAGAAAGGTAAGCCACTCCCCCATCCTGCCGAAACAGCCTGTGAGCTGCACCCTTATCTGGTGTCGGAGGGGGGACTCGACACCAGAGTCCACGCCGCCTAGCAGCAGCTGATCTATGGTTCCCACTTGGAACGCAGGCTTGACAAGATCCGCCGCGCGCGATCGGTATTCCGTGCGCAAAACCTGGGACATCCGTGGTGGGAATTGTTCAGCGGCACCCTTCTGGCGACTCGGAGGGGGACTTTCCCACATACGACACGCGAAACGATCTGGGATCTGGCTGCTTGACGGCGACTTCTCCTCAGTTCTTCCCGCTTACCGGCGAGGCGTGCACGAGCTGTCGCCCGCCAGCGGCATGGGACCACCTTGAGGCGGGCGCGTTCAAGCGGTCCCGGGCGCGGCCGCTCACAGGTAAGCGCTGCGCTCGGCCGCGGTGAGCTGACGGTCCACCAAGCTGTGGGCGACCATCTCCAGGGTGCTCACAGGTCCAGCGAGCTCGGTCGACCAGATGATGGCATTTCCGCTCTCGGTGGTCGACAACACTTCGGTTCCATTTGGGCTGAATTGCGAATCGTTGACGCCGGAACCCGTCTCGAATACGGTCAGCTGCTCGCCCGTTGCTGCACTCCAGATGCGGGCGCTGCCGTCCGCGCTGGAGAAGACCACCATGGAGCCATTTGGGCTAAACGCCGCTGAGTACAGCTGTGCTCCCCCAGGCTCGGCCATAACCTCCAGCCGCTTGCCCGTGACTGCACTCCAGATCCTGGCCGTGCCATCAATGCTGGCAGTGACCAACTCGCTGCCACTGCGGTTGAAGACTGCACTCAAGATAACTGGCTCGCTTAGGACCCGGAAGGAAATAACATAGCCGTAGTTCATCTCGGCGCTCGCCCGGTGAGGGTGTAGTTCCACTCCCCGTGGAAGTCGTGCCGCTCGATCGGCAAGCCAGCCAGCTGCTTGTCGGTCACCTTCCTGCCCTTCGGGTAGTAGGACTGGTCGAGACGAGCCCTCACCTTGAGTCCCGTGCGAGTGGTCGTGGCGGCGATGAGGTCCACGATGACCTCGTGACTCTCTAGCGGCCGGCCTCTCCAGTTGGTCGAGATGGCCGAGAAGAGGCGATGCTCGATCTTTATCTACACCTGCGCAGTCAGGATCCTTATGTAGAAAGGGCTCTCACGTCATCGACATGTAGATGATGTGGTCGACGGTACTCACCCAGGGT
>Ga0224555_1000564_pt1 | contig 56563 bp, 49 predicted proteins | sample 714S23034metaG_FD_180687 | JGI IMG/M metagenome (GOLD analysis project Ga0224555, IMG submission 180687) | Peat soil microbial communities from Stordalen Mire, Sweden - 717 S2 30-34 | ecosystem: Environmental > Terrestrial > Soil > Wetlands > Peat | place: Sweden: Norrbotten County, Stordalen... | reverse complement strand
CAGGCAAAGCAAGACACGCTCATGCCAAGCGGAGTGAACAAATTGTTGGGAAGACGCTTGCGCGCGGGCTTCGCGGCCAAGGGGCAAAAGGAGAGAGGAGGAGGGAATTGCCCGCAGAACACGCAGAAAAAAGAGTCTGGCGCTTTTTCTCCCCTTTCCGCGTGCTCTGCGTGTTCTGCCCACGCGCGAGCGTCCTCCCAGTAATTTGTTCACTTGTGAGTTCTCCCCGTTTGCTTCGTTTGCTCCTGTTCAAGTTCTTCGCCATCTCAAAGTTTTCATTTTCAGCAGGATTCTTCTCCGCGTCTTTGCGTCTTTGCGTGAGGAAATCCCCGGGGCAATGGGATTTTGAATCCGTGTTAATCCGTGTCCATCAGTGCCATCCGTGGTTGAATTCTTTCTCTGCGGCTCTGCGGCTCTGCGCGAGACAGGCTGTTTTGCCATGGGCTGGTGTTCCGGGCTTTCAGGCTCTGACTGAGTTCTCCGTTTGCTTCGTTTGCTTCTGTTCAAGCTCTTTGGTGCCATCTCATAGTCCTCATTTTCAGCAGGACTCTTCTCCGCGTCTTTGCGTCTTTGCGTGAGGAAATCCCCGGTGCAATGGGGTTTTGAATCCGTGTTAATCCGTGTCCATCCGCGGTAAAAAATGCAATTGCATAATGCAATATCTGTGGTATTGTGGCGGCAGTGGCTTGTTCTTTGAAAGGCCGCGGATCGGGGCGTTTGGGCGGTGAACCCGTTTGAACCACGCCATGCCCAGGTTGTCGCGGCTGTTTATCCGCCTTGCGCGGAGCGCCGGCCCCGTTTCCGGCCCGCCGGGGCCCTGCAAGAAAAGGGACTTACCCACGGATTTCGCGGATAGCACGGATGGGGTTTTATCCGTGAAATCAGTGAAATCCGTGGTTAAAACTCTTCCTCTGCGCCTCCGCGACTCTGCGCGAGAAAGGCTGTTTTGCCTTGTTGGGCTGGTGTTCCGGGATTTCACCCTTTGGCAAGCTCTGGCAAGTTAAAAGAGCGGGGTTTTGACCGGCTATTCGCACCTATTCGCACCTTAAATTGACGGCTGCGAGGGTTTCCCTGACTCTGTTCGTCCCGTCCAAACGGCTTTTTGGGCTGCGGCTGCGGCCCCGTGCCATCGGTGGTTAAGAATTTACGGTAAATTACGGTAGTTTTGTTGCGGATCAAGCGTGCTTTCGAGCGCGGGGCCGCCCCCTTGGCTTCGTGGAGGTTGTTTTTCGAGAGGCCGTTAGATGGGGATTGAAAGGCTGCGCGCCCGCCAAACACCGCAAAAATGGCGGTTTATGCAGGCTTATGCACCCTTGTGCATGATAAAATGCGCGCGGCGACCCCGTTCCCGCCCCGGCAACTCGACAAAATTGCACCCGCCGCCGCCCCAAGGCGTTGGCGGGCAAGCCCGCTTCAGGACGCGACCATTCGGTCGGATTGCTCGCAAAATTGCAGGCAGTTGCACCCTGTTGCACCTTTAATCTTGGGGGCACGCCTGGCCGTTGGCTCGCGGGTCGCCAAGCGAGCCGGAGCCGTTACAAAAAGGAGCGTCACTTTGTAAGTGACTTGGGCGGGGCGTTCTGGCAGGCTTGGCGCGTGGTGGGACGGTTGTCCTGCCGCGCAGGAAAGATGCTCTTATGGAACAGTATGTTTATTTAGGCTGTTTTCTATTCGGCTTGGTCTTTACCCTTTTCAGCGTCTTCTTCGGGCACCATCTGGGCGGCCACGACGCCCACTTTGATCTGGGCACCGGCGGCCACGCGGAGGCGGGTTATGAACATTCGGGCATGCCGGGCATCTCCATGTTCAGTCCGACGACGATTTGCTCGTTCATCACGGCATTCGGGGGATTTGGTTTGATTTTCTCGCGCATTCCGGCGACGAGCAACGTGTGGATCTCCACGCCCTTGTCGCTCTTGGGCGGGGCGGTGATCGCCGGGGCGGTGTTGTACGTGTTCACCCTCATGTTTAATAAGACCCAAAGTTCGAGCGAAGGGCACATCGGCTCGCTGGTCGGGCACATGGCCACGGTGATTTCACCCATCCCGGTATCGGGCGTGGGAGAGATCGCTTATGTGCAGGGCGGCAGCCGTTACACGGCGCCCGCGCGGGAGCAAAAAGGCGTGGCGGTGGCCACGGGCCAGACCGTCAAAATCACGCGCATTGCCGAATCCCAGTTTTTCGTTTCAACAGACTTTGTGGAGCCATCTCCTTCATCCACCCCCAACCCAAAGGTATAGAATGCACCCTGTCATGTTCGCCCTACTTGAAAACGTCGGAAAAGTCGGCACGGTGGTCATCGCCTCCGTCGGCATTGTCCTGGTCATTTTCCTGCTGGCTGCGATATGGGCCAGCCGCTACACCAAAGTCGGCCCCAATCAAGTGCTGGTCGTCTCGGGCAACAAACATAAATTTGTCGAGGCGGACGGCACCGTGCAATCGCGCGGCTTCCGGATTGTCAAGGGCGGCGGCACGTTCGTCTGGCCCGTTTTTGAAAAGGTTGATGTCCTTTCCCTCGAATTGCTCACCATCGACGTGCAAACGCCCGAGGTCTATACCAGCAAGGGCGTGCCGGTCAAAGTGGATGGCGTGGCGCAAATCAAGATCAAGGGCGACGATGTATCCATCGCCACCGCTTCCGAGCAGGTTTTGAGCAAGACCATCGACGAGATCAAGAGCGTGGCGACGCAGACGCTGGAAGGCCATTTGCGCGCCATTCTGGGCACGATGACGGTGGAGGACATTTACCAGAACCGCGACGCCTTCGCCTCGAAGGTGCAGGAAGTGGCCGCGGGCGACATGGCCAACATGGGAATGGGCATCGTCAGTTTCACCATTCGCGACATTCGGGACGGCCAGGGTTACCTGGACGCCCTGGGCAAACCGCGGATCGCGCAGGTGAAACGCGACGCGACCATCGCCCAGGCCGAGGCGGACCGCGACGCGATGATCCGCTCGGCGCAGGCGACCCAGGCCGGGCAGGAAGCCAAGTTCGTGGCGGACACCAAAATCGCCGAGGCCCAGCGCGACTACCAGACGAACGTGGCGATGTACCAGGCGGCTGTCAACCAGAAGAAAGCGGAGGCGGACCTCGCCTACGACCTGCAAAAATTCAAGACGGGCCAATTGGTCAAGGCCGAGGAAATCCAGGTCAACATCATCGAGAAGCAAAAGCAGATCGAGTTGCAACAGCAGGAAATCCTTCGCAAACAGCGCGAACTGGAAGCCAACGTGCAGAAGCCCGCCGATGCCGAACGCTACCGCGTCGAAACCCTGGCCAACGCGACCAAGTTCCAATTGGAAACCGAAGCGGCCGGCGCGGCCTCCGCCGCCAAAGCCAAGGGCTTCGCATCCGCCGACGTTGTCAAAGCCACCGGCCTGGCCGAGGCGGACGCCAACAAGGCGCGCGGTTTGGCCGAGGCCTCGATCATCGAGGCGCAAGGCGCGGCGACGGCGCAGGCGATGAAGCTCAAGGCCGATTCGTTCAAACAATACAACGAAGCCGCCGTGATCGAAATGATCGTGCGCATCCTGCCGGAAGTCGCCGGCAAGATCAGCGAGCCGTTGTCCAAGACGGACAAGATCGTCATCATCAACAGCGGCAGCGGCCCCGGCGGCGGCGCCAGCAAGCTGACCGGCGATATCACCCAAATCATCAGCCAGCTTCCGCCCGTCATCGAGAGCCTCACCGGCATCCGCTTCGAGAAACTCCTGGAACAGGTTCCCGCTCTCAAGAGGGCCATGAGCGAGTCGTCCGGCAAACCGGCGGGCCAGGCTTAGCATGGACGCGCCGCCACTGAATTTGATGAAGACCGCGTATGCGCCTGTTTGATGCCATAATTGACGCGAATCACCGCGCGCTGGCCGGAGACCAGTCGGCCGGCGTGCATGTGGCGGATTTTACGGGCGAACTGCCGGTCATCGCCCTGACGTGCATCGACCCGCGCCTGAACCGGTTCTTCCCCGGAGTCCTGGCCCTGCCGGAGGAGCATTTCATCTGGCTGCGCAACGCGGGCAACATCCTGACGGGTCCGTTGAGCAGCACGATGCGTTCGCTGGCGCTGGCGTGCGCGGTGAAGGGCGGGCGCGAGATCGCCGTCATCGGCCACACCGACTGCCAGGTGCGGAAGACGACCGTTGCGGACTTGACAGCCCGCTTCAAGGCCCTCGGCGTTGACCGCCTCCATCTGCCGGACAACCTCTCGGAGTATTTCGGCCTCTTCGCAAGCGAACAGGCCAACGTCATTCGCGGCGTGGACCTGGTCCGACACAGCCCCTTGATCGGCCCCAAAATCCCCGTGCATGGCCTGATGGTCGATATTCAGAACGGGAAACTGGATTGGGTGGTCAACGGCTACGACGCTCTGGATCGAGGCACCGTCCAGCCCGCGTTGGATTTGCCCGAGGTCGGTTCGACGGTGGGTTCCTCCTCGGCCCGCGGCGCTTTCGACATTGGCGAAATGAAATTCCCCGACTCCAAGATCGGCGAAACTGTCACGCAAGCGGGACAATTCCTCTCCGATATGAAACGGGAGATTTCAGGCGCTTTTTCGAGCGCGGCGCCCAGCGCACCCCCGGCCCCGCCGTCCGTTTCCCCGCCCGTTCCGCCGCCGATTCCGCCCCCGCTTCCGCGACCGCGCGGGATTCCCGTCCCTCCGCCCATTCGCGTGCAACCCGGCAGGAGGCGATAGGGGAAACCAAATCGCCGGTTTACAGCCTCCCGCTTCGCTCGTATGTTGGCATCCGATGCTGGCTGTGGCCAAAACGCGGGTGATTGTCGGGATGAGTGGCGGCGTGGATTCGTCCGCGGCGGCGGCATTGCTTTTGGAGCAGGGCTACGACGTTGTCGGCATCACCCTCAAGCTGTGGCCGCAGGATTGCGTGTCGCGGGCGGAGGACAAATGTTGCGGCCCGCAGGCGGTGAGCGACGCGCGCGCCGTCTGCCACAAGCTGGGCATTCCTTACTACCTTGTCGATGAAGCGGAGACGTTCCAAAAGCAGGTCATCGCCTATTTCGCCCAGGAATACAAGGCCGGGCGCACGCCCAATCCGTGCGTGATGTGCAATGAGAAATTGAAGTTCGGCGCGTTGCTCGACCGCGCCCGCCGATTGGGCGGAGACTTCATTGCCACCGGACATTTCGCCCGGCTGGAAAAAAGCGCCGATGGCCAGCGCACGCTCCTGAAAAAAGGCCGCGACCCGCGCAAGGACCAGAGTTACTTTCTCTTTTCGCTGCGGCAGCACCAGCTCGCGCGCGCCCTCTTCCCACTCGGCGAGAAATCCAAGCAGGAGACGCGGCAAGCCGCCCGCGAACGCCAGTTGAAAACGGCCGAGAAAGAGGAGAGCATGGAAATCTGTTTTGTGCCGGACAACGATTACGGCAAATTCCTCTCCGCCGCCAAGCTCGCCCAGCCGCATGAGGGCGAGGTCGTCGATCTGCAAGGCCGGGTGCTTGGCCGGCACGAAGGAGTCGAGTATTTTACGATTGGCCAGCGCAAGGGACTGCGCATTTCCGCGCCCAAACCCCTCTACGTCATCGAACTCGATGCGGCCCGCAATCGCGTCGTGGTCGGAGACGACGCCGCCTTGGATCGCGACGCCTTCAATGTTGAGCGGTGCAACTGGATTCCCTTCGATGCGCCGCCGGCGGAAATGGCGGTGACGGCCAAAATCCGGTATAACCACCCCGGCACACCCGCGACCATCCGGGCAACGGGCGACGGGACGGCGACCGTCAAATTGCACGTCCCGCAACGGGCGATCACGCCGGGACAGGCCTGCGTTTTTTACGACGCTGATTTGGTTCTGGGCGGCGGATGGATCACCGCTCAACCGTGAGCCTTATGGAGCGGGTCTTGCTCCCAGGCTCGCGATGGCGGCCTGCATCTCGCGCAAATGCGCCGACGGGTCCGGCGAATCGGTGATGTGAATGATTTTGCCATCCAATCCGATGAGGAAACTGATGCGGCGGTCGATTTTAAGGGTCTCATCCGCCTGGGCGCCATAGGCTTTGGCGATGCCGCCGGAGGTGTCGGCGATCAACGGAAAACTCAGGTCATATTTGAAGGCGAACTTCTTATGGCTCTCGACGGAATCGAAACTGACACCCACGACCGCGACTCCCTTCTGCTTCAGATCGCCAATCCTGTCCCGCAAACCGCACGCTTCGGCGGTGCATCCGATCGTGTCGTCCTTGGGATAAAAGTAGAGAAGCACGAACTGCTTGCCGAGGTCGTCCTTGAGTTTCCACTTCGCGCCATCCTGGTCGCGGCCGGCGACGCGCGGGGCGGTGTCGCCCACTTTCAGGGGGAGGGATTCGGCCAGGATCGGAGTGGCGGCGGCCGCGAACACGGCGGCGGAAATCCAGCAAAGGCAGCGGTGAAGTGTTTTCATAGATAATAAATACGCCCGGATACATACGCCCAGCGCGTCCGAATGTCAAACCGCGCCGGGTTCGGCTATCCACACCAGCGTGCCTTCCGGCAGCCTGTCGTAAAGAGGCAAAAGATCGTCAGCGGATAATTGAATGCACCCGTGCGAATCGGGCCGGCCCAAATTGGCCTCCTGGCCCGTGCCATGAATGTAGATGTAACGCAGGCGCGAATCGACATGGCCGCCGCGATTGAAACCCTCCTCCAAACCGTCCAGCCACAGAATGCGATGGGCAATGGGCGCCAGCGGCTGCCCTTTCCAGGTGAAGCCCACCACCAATCGACCCCTGAAGACCGCGCCGACCGGCCAGCCTCCCCCGATCTTCTCGCGCACCCGATGCAGGCCGCGCGGCGTCTTGTTGGACCCAGCCCTTTCGCCAACGCCATACTTTGAGGTCGAGCAACGGAAGATTTTCCGCAACTCATATCCCCCGCCCCGCCGCTCGAAAAGCGAGGTCGTTTGCCGCGCAATGTTGACGACCAGAAAATACCGGGCCGGCCTGACACCGTGGCGGGCGCAGGCGCGCAGGGCCGCGGCGGGGAATGAGGCGTGGCGGCATTTCATTTGGGCGCCAGTTTTTTGACGAGAATTTTTGAATTGCGCCCGCTCTGCTCGTACTTCTCGCGCCGCTCCGGCGGCAAGTCTTCGGGAGCGCCTTCGCTGAAGCCGCCTTTGGACTGGAAATAGGTGAAAGCCTGCGTGGACAGGGTGACAAGTTCCGTGCAGCCCAGTTCCCGCGCCTTGGCTTCGACAAACGCAATGAGCTTCGTTCCGATGCCCTGGTTCTCATGCGAGGGACTCACGTAGAGACAGGCCAGTTCGCCCTTGGTCGCGTCCAGTTGATGCAGCGCGACGCACGCCACGGGATTCTTGTCCGTTTCAAATATGTAGAACTCGTTGATCGTCTTCTCGATGCCGGCGCGGGTGCGCTTGACCAGCTCCTCAGTCGCCACCGAGTTTTTAGTCAACAGTAATATGGCGCGGATGTCCTTCTTCAAGGCGCGGCGGATTTGCTGGTACTCGTTGGCGTAAACCAGGGTGCCGATGCCCTCGTTGGAAAACACCTCCGTGAGCAGCGCCTCATCGACCCGCCCGTTGATGATGTGAACCCGCGGCACGCCCGCCAGACACGCGGCGGCGGCATTGCGCGCCTTGGAATAGCCCTCCGCCGGGAAGCCGCTCTTGTTGTGGCTCAACAACTGATCCAGGTCCGCCACCAGGATCTGCGGGATGAGCCGCCCCTGGTAAATCAAGCCGTCGATTGTCGTGATATAAATGAGCTTGGTCGCGTTCAGGGCCTTGGCCACCTCCAGGGCCACCGCGTCGGAATTGACCCGGTAGGTCTTGCCGTCACCGTCGAACCCCAGCGGCGGCAGGACCGGCACCACTCCCTGCGCCAGCAAGCCTTGCAGCAATTCCACGTCGATGCGCTCGACCTTGCCGGTAAACAGATGGTCCTGGCCGTGAATAATACCCATCGGATGCGCGATAAGCGCGTTGCAACTGGCCGCGCGGATATCGTTGGCGCTGAGGCCCTCCAGAATCTCGTGGGTCAGCCGGTTGGCGGCGGTCAGGGCCAGTTTGAGGGTCCCCTCGTCAGTGATACCGCTGCCCTCCAGATCGGAGGGCTGGAAGTTTTGTTCCCGGGCCAGCGTTTCGATCTGCGCCGACGCCCCGTGGACCAGCAGCACCTTGATGCTCAAGGAGCGCAGCACCGCCACGTCCAGCAGGATATTCGCGAAGTTTTCGCTCGTCACTATCGCTCCATCGACGCTGATGACGAACGTCTTCTCGCGAAATCGCGGGATGTACTGCAGAATGCCTCTCAGGTCGGTGAGTTTCACTTTGTTTGCATTTTCCTCGGCAATAACTAATCGGTTTCCCGCGCGATTCAACTTCTATTTTTCCCGGCGGCTCCTCCTGATTCCAATCCTGATCCCGACACCCAGTCAAAGCGCGCGTAAAATTTTATTGACATCGACGTGCTCCGCGATGAGGTCGCGGATGACGGAAATCTTCTCCGTGTCCGCCGCGCGCGTCTTGACGATGAGATTCTGGACGCGCGAGGCCACTTCGTAGCTGTCGTCCTCGGACAGCAGCACCGGGAACGGGGCTTTCTCGATCAATCCCAGGACGCCCTCATCGGGCATCAGCTTCTCGGTCAGGACCATCCCGGCCAGACACCGGCCTTCTTCGCTGGCGCTGGCGACCGCGGCCCGGATGATGTCCTCACGGTCGCCTGGGGTGATGACCAGCGTGCCGCGTTTGAAATGGCCGATGGCGGTTTGCGCGCCCATCGCTCCGATGACGACGTTCTTGATCAAATTGTCGTCGCCCTGCCAGGCGTTGAGGGGGCAGGCGCGGGTCTCCGCCTGGATGGCGGCGAAAGTGGGGTTGCAAAGAATCTGGCGATAGGGCAGGACCCCCAGCAACTCCAGCCCCTTGCGCTTGAGTCCGCGCCGCGCGAACTCCGTGACATACTCCAGCTTGTCGGGAGTGACCTTGTTCAAGATGACCCCGATGATCTCGACACCCTCCCGGTCAAAGACCGCCTGGTTGAGATAGACCTCGTCAATGGGTTTGCCGATGCCGCCCTGGCTGACGATCACCACTTTTGCGCCCATGATCTTGGCCACATGGGCATTGGAGAGGTCGAAAACCGACCCGACCCCGGCGTGCCCGGAACCTTCGCATAGAACAAAGTCCTTTTCCCAGGCGACGCGGTCGAAGGCCCGCACAATCTTCTTGACCAGAACGTCGTTATTGGACGACTGCAAATACTTGCGCGTGAAATCCGGCTCCACCGCGATCGGGCTCATATCCACGAGGGGACAATTCAGCCGGTACACCTGGTCCATGAGCACGGTGTCCTCGTCGATCTTCTGCTCCTCGATTTCGACAAAGCGCTGCCCGACCGGTTTGATGTAGCCGATGCGCGGATAAAACTGTTGCAACGCGGCGAGCAACCCCAGCGAGGTCGTCGTCTTGCCCTCGTTCTGCCGGGTGGCCGCGATGAAAATGCGCGGCGTGGTGGTGTTCAAGGTCGGCGCCGATCGGGAATGCTCGGAGTCTGTCATTGTAACGGAAGGGGAACCTGCGCCTTATCGGGCGGGTAGAGTTCTTTGTAGGCGATGGATTGCAAACCGACAATGGCCGCCACGCCCAGCACGTCATGCGCGTTGGCTCCGCGCGACACGTCGGCGGCCGGACGGTCCAGTCCCAGAAGTATCTGCCCGTAAGCGTGCGCCTTGGCGACGTGCTGGATCAATTTGCTGGCGATGTTCCCGGCGTTCAAGTCCGGGAATATCAGCACATTGGCCCGTCCCGCCACCTGGCTTTCGGGCAGCTTGCGCGCCGCGATCTCCGGCACCAGCGCCGCATCGACCTGCAATTCCCCGTCGAAATCCGCCTCCATCCTCTTGTCGTGCGCGATCTTCTGCGCCAGCGCCGTCGCCGCCTGGACTTTGCCAATCGACGGATGGGTCGCGCTGCCCTTGGTGGAATAGGACAGCAAAGCCACGCGCGGCCGCACGCCCAGCAACTGGTTGGCAAGCTGGGCCGTGGAAACGGCGATCTCGGCCAGTTGCTGAACCGTCGGCTCGGGGATGACGCCGCAGTCCCCCATGAACAGCACCCCGTCGGTTCCAAAGCGCGTGTCTTCCACTTCCATCACCATGCAACTGGAGGCCGTCGTCGTCTCGGGGGCGACCTTGACAATCTGGAACAAGGGCCGCAACACGCTCCCGGAACTCTGATTGGCGCCGGAGATAAAGCCGTCCACCTGGTGCATCGCCAGCATCATTGCGCCGTAATAGTTGGGGTTGAGCATCGTCTCGCGCGCCTCTTTTTCTTCCACGCCCTTGTAACGCCGCAGCAGTTCGTAGCGCTTGATGAACGCCGGCTGATCCTCGCTTTCACCGGGGTTGATGATGCGGACGCCCTCGAGGGAAACATTCAACGCCGCCGCCGCCTGTTTGACCTGCGTGCGGTCTCCCAGCAGCACCGGCGTTCCCAGGCGCAGCGAATAAAACTGCCGCGCCGCCTGCAACACCCGCGGCTCCGTCCCTTCGGGAAAAACCACCCGTTTGGGATGCCGCTGCAACTTCTCAATAATTCGCGCGATAAATCGCATGGGCGCCTTTAGTACTCCGTCCCGCCCGGAGTTTAAAGCTATTTCTCTCTCAATGAAAATCGTGGGAGGCCGCGGCGGCCAGTTTGCCGGACGCCAGGGCGGCGATGCGGCGGGCTTTGATTACTATGACGTTGTCGGTGTTTTGCACCGGGCCTTCAATTTCCAGGAAGGGTTCCTGCGTGATGACCAGGCGCAGTTCCTCGAATAACTGGGGAGTGACAATGGCGTTGCTCACGCCGGTCTCATCCTCCAGGCTGATGAAGACAAATCCCTTGGCGGTGCCGGGACGCTGCCGGCAGATCACGTTGCCGGCGATGCGCACGGTCTGGCCGTGCCGCGCCGCCGGGAGGTCGCCCGCCCGCCAGACGCCGGCCAGTTGCGGACGCGCCAGCGCCATCGGATGCGGGCCGGTGCTTAATTGCAGGCGCTTGTAATCCGCCCGCAGCCGCTCCGTTGCCGCCATCATCTCCAAGGGAGAATCCTCCTCCGCGGGCGCGGCGCCGCCCTGCCGTGCGGCCCAGGAAAACAGGTCCTCCTCCAACACCTCTTTCTCCACCTGCCACAAAGCGTCGCGGCGGTGGCGGGCCAGGCAATTGAGGGCGCCGATTTCCGCCAGGACGCGCGCGCCGGCTTTGCTCAATCCGCTCCGCCTCTTAAAATCCTCAATCGAAACGAAGGGGCGGCGGCCGCGCTCCTCCAGGAGGCGCTGGACCTGTTCGCGGGCCACTCCTTGCGCCATGCAAAACCCCAGGCGGATGGCGTCATCAGCCTCGATGACGCACGGCCATTCCGAGCGCGCAGCGCAGACGGGCCGTATTTTGACGCCGTGCCGTTTGGCATCGCGGACGAGGGTGGCCGGGGCGTAGAAACCCATCGGCTGATTATTGAGGAGGGCGGTGTAGAATTCGGGCGCGCGGTGCGCCTTCAACCACGCGCTGCCATAAGCCAGGATCGCGAAACTGATGGCGTGCGATTCGGGAAAGCCGTAAAGGGCAAAGGACGCCACCGCCTTCAATATTCTGTCAATAACATCTGGCGCGACGCCCCGGGCCGCCATGTTGGCGCGCATTTTGGCCGTCACCTTCCTCATCCGCTCGCCGGAGCGCCAGGAGCTGACGGCGCGGCGCAAATCCTCCGCCTCGTCGCCGGAAAAGCCAGCCATGACCATGGCGATTTGCAGAAGTTGCTCCTGGAAAAGCGGCACGCCCAGGGTGCGCTCCAGGACCGGCCGCAGCCGGGCGTCGTCATACACCACCGCTTGCCGCCCCGCCCGCCGCGCCAGATAGGGATGCACCATGTCGCCCTGGATCGGGCCGGGGCGGATGATGGCGACCTCAATGACAAGGTCGTAGAAACATCTGGGTTTGAGGCGGGGCAAGGTGGCCATTTGGGCGCGGCTCTCGATTTGGAAGACGCCTATGGTGTCCGCCTGGCACATCAATTGAAAGGTGGCGGGGTCGTCGTTGGGTATTTTTGCCAGATCGACGGGATGGCCGCGCCGTACTGTCAAGGATATTGCCTCCTGCAACACGGACATCATCCCCAGGCCCAGCAAATCGACCTTGATGATGCCCAGGTCCTGGCAATCGTCCTTGTCCCATTGCGCCACGACGCGTCCGGGCATCGCGGCGTTTTCCAGCGGGACAATGGAATTCAATTTGCCCTGGCATATTATCATGCCGCCGGAATGCTGGCCCAGATGCCGGGGCAGGCCATGAATTTGCGCGTAGAGCGCGGCAAAGGCGGCGGCGCGCGGATGTTCCCGGGGCAATCCGGCCCGCGCCATTTGCTCGGTCAGGTCCAGGGTGTGGGGATAATCGCCGCTGCCAAAGAGACTGGAAAAGCGGTCGAGCAGGCTGGTCGAAAAATTGAGCGCCTTGCCAATTTCGCGCGCGGCGCTCCTGCCGCGGTAGGTGATGACATTGGCCGTCATGGCCGCCCCGTGCGGGCCGTAGCGCCGATACACCTCCTGGATCACCTTTTCGCGCCGCTCGCCGCTGGGCAGGTCCAGATCAATGTCCGGCCAGCCTTTGCGTCCCTCGCTCAGAAAACGCTCGAAGAGCGTATGGTATTTGAGCGGGTCAACCGCCGTGATGCCCAGGCAGAAACAGACCGTGCTGTTGGCCGCGCTTCCCCTGCCCTGCGCCATGATGTCCTGGTCCCGGCAGAATCGCACCAAGTCGGCCACGATCAAAAAGTATCCGGCGAATCCGAGTCTTTCGATCACCGCCAGTTCCTGCTCGATTTGCCGCCCCACTTTGGCAGGGATGGCCCCGTCGTAACGCCCGCGCGCCCCGGCCAGCGTTTGACGCCGCAAGACCCCTTCCATCGTTTCGCCCGCCGCCACGGGGTAGCGCGGAAACTCGTAGCCCAACTCCGACAAGCTGAAGGTCAGACGCTCCGCCAGCCGGGCGGTATTTTCCACCGCCTCCGGCAGGTCCGAAAACAAGGCGGCCATTTCCTCCGCGCTTTTCAAACGGCGCTCGGCGTTGGGGGCCAGCAATTTGCCCGCGGCGTCCAAATGGCTGTGATGCCGGATGCAGGTCAACACGTCCAGCGCCTGCCGCCCGGCGGCCTGGGCGTAGAGCGGGCCGTTGGCGGCCAGCAGCGGCACTGAAAAGGATTCCGCCACGCCCGCCAGCATGGAATTGACAACATCCTCACCGCGCTGGCGGTGGCGGTGGATTTCAACGTGGAGCCGGTCCCGTCCGAAGATGCGCAGAAGTTGCTCCATGACCCCCGCCGGCTTGGGAACACCCCGCAAGCCCGCCCGGTCCGCCCGAATCGCGCGAGTCAGAGGACCTTCGTCGTCGCCCGTCAGCGCGATCAATCCGGCGGCGAACTCAGGCCATTCGCTCCAGAGGACGCGGCTTTGGCCCTTGGGGGCGCGCAAGTGGGCGCGGGTGAGCAGGCGGCAGAGGTTTTGGTAGCCGGCGCGGTTTTCCACCAGCACCGGCAGGACCGCGCCGTCTTCCATGGTGACTTCCGCGCCCAGAATCGGACGCAGGCCCTGTTCGCGGGCCGCCTGGCAGAAACGCGGGGCGCCATAAAGGCCGTCCCGGTCACACAGGGCCAGGGCGCGCAGCCCCAGCCCGGCGGCGGCCGCGGCGAGGTCCTCCGGTGAAGAGGAAGCCCGCAGAAAACTAAAGGCGCTGCGCGCGTGGAGTTCGGCGTACATTGTCAATCAAATATCCCATCCACGAACCATTGTTCGTCCTGACGCGCCAGGCGGAACAAATCGCCCCGCCAGGTTTGCACGTCCCATTCCTCGCGCGCCCATCCCTGGGCGTCCCACCACTGGCCCGACGCCCGCCACGGCCCGCTGGCCCGCGAGATCGGGCCGGTGAAAGGCCCGCTGCGCAACAGCGCCGGCCGCTCGGAGCGCATCTCCACCACGGCGGGCGCGGGAGGCCGGAATCGCCTCAGGGGCGGGCCGGCCGGCGGCGGGTCGTCCGCGCCGGACGCGGGTTCGTCTGGGCGCGGCGCCACCAGGCCCTCCAACTCCATCCGGAAACTATCCGGCCGGTACGTCTCCTCCAAAAGTGGCGTGCCGACGCGCCGGGGTCCCAGCAGGGCGGTGAGACGGGCCAGGGTTTCGTGAAATTGATTCGGATCGCGCAGGGCGGCCTCAAACAAACCAAATTGATGGCGCGCCGCCCGGCCTGGTTTGGCGCACAGCCGCAACGCCACGATCGGCGCGTCGGTGCGGACATTTTCCAGATGGGTTTGCAACATGCGGAAGAGCGTTTCCACGTCGCTGGTCGGAGCGGGCACGAGGAAAAGGCGCTCCCAGGCCGCGCCCGAAGAGAGGTCCAAATGCAATTTCAGTTCCGCCGCGACCTGATAGACCATCTCCAAGCGCCGGGCCAATTGTCCGACAAAGCGGCGCAGGACGAAGAGCAACGGTTCGAGCGTTTCGACCGGCGGCTCGAAATCCATCGCTTCCGCGAACGTCTCATCGGGTACGGCCAGATGGAGCGGACGCGCCTGGCGGCTGGCCGCCCGCTCGAAAAGTTCCACCGCTTCGGGGCCGAGACGCTCGGCCAGGTTTTCCCGGCCCAGGGCGAGGAACCCGCCGACGGTGCGGATGCCCCAAAGTTGAAGGATTTCCAGGATGTCCGGGGACGGCTCCAGGTCCGCCAGAGGGAGCGCCGCGATGAATTCGCCCGCGTCGCGCGCGCGCAAGAAAGGCCGCGCCCGCCGGGCCGCCAGAGCGGCGATTTGCGGGGTGTCGCCGACGCCCAGCCGTGCCTGGAGTTGCAGCCGGGCCAGGGAGTCAATAATCGTTTGCGCCCACCTCTCCGGCTCGCCCTCCAATGGCAGGCCCTTGAGGTCCAGCGTGCAAACCCCCTCCGCCGTCGCCTCGACGGCCGGGGAAAAACAGGCGGCGCATTGAAGGAGCAGGCCGGCGACGGTTTGTTCCTGGGCGCGCGCGCGGGATTTGATGAGCAGCCCGGAGCGCCGGGCCGCCGCCTGGGTGGCCGTCTGCCCGCGGACGACGCCCGCCTGTCGGGCCGGTTCGGTCATTTGCCAGACAACCGCCTTGGCCGGCGGCTCCTCCAGCAGCGCCACCGGCTGCGACCACAACTCCGGTTCAAGCCGCAAGGCGGCCTGCAACTGGAAATCGGGAAGGTGGATGACGGCGAACATGGTTTTATATTATATGGCCTACCCGGCGGCTTGGACGACCCCGGTTTCGGCGGCGCGGGCCAGTTCAAATTTCAACTGGCCCATCAGGCCCTCCTCGCTCAGGGGCCAGGCAGCGAGCGTGAAACGGCTTTCCAGCGTCAGGCGCGTCTCGGCGCCGGCGATCATCGCGCGCGGCGTCAGGGCGACCAGGGGCGTCCCGTTTTGCCGGGCCAGCCGTTGCAATCGAAACCAGGTGGCGCCGGAGATTTTGCGGAATTGGACTGCGGGATTGATTTTAAGGTCCAGAACGACGAGCGGGAAATTGCGGTCGCGCAGCAGCAAATCGGCCGCCTTCAACGCCTCTTCCGCCGTCTGGCACCGCACCCAAAAAAGCCGCGACAAAACCGGCGCCTCCACCCCGGCAGGATCGAAGGAATCCCGGCCGTCGATCAAAGCCATCCACTGGCGCGCCCGGTGGGACTGACGCAACAAGGCGCGCAGCAACAAGGCGCTGCCCGCCCCCGGCCCGGAGGCGCTCACCTCGGTGACGGCGCCTTTGAGCCAGCCGCCTTGCAGCAACGCATCCAGGCGCGGCAGACCCGTGGGCAGAAAGGAGGGCGTCTTGAGCGGCGCGCTTTCCGCCCAGGTTCGCGCCTGGGGGAAGCGTTCCGTCAAGAGGCGTCGCAATTCGATGATGCCGCTGGCGCCGGCCGGTTTCATATAAGGTGCCGTTACCATTTAACATAGCCGGTTTGCCCCGGCCCTGCCATAACTTTGACCCGATTATGACCCGCGCGGTTGGACAAAGGCCGTCCAAGCCGCCACAACGAGGAATGATGAGGGGGGGGTAACTTGCCAGAGCTTGCCAGAGGATAAAACCCCGGAACACCAGCCCAAGACCAAACAGCCTATCTCGCGCAGAGTCACGGAGGCGCAGAGGAAGACATTTATTTTGCGGCTTTGCGTGAGCGCAGTTTGATTTCACAGATGGGAACTCTTTTATCCGTGTCCATCCGTGTTCATCCGTGGTTAAGTCCTCTTCTAAAGATGTTGAGTCGCCTTACAGGGTTTTGGGATTACTTGATCCGATGATTCAGGGTCTCGCAGGCGCTCGCCCCTCCCGCAACTAAGGTGCTATCGGGCGAGCGCCGCGAGTCCCTAACTTCCCGATACCCTTTTCCCCTATTATCAAAACTTCCGACGAATATGGCGTAAACGAACCCTCGACACCCTTGAGCAATTCCGCCTCGAGTTCAGCATTCTAAGTCGTTATGGCAAGGTTTCGATGACCCCGAGGGAATAGGCTCGATTATTGACGATAGGAACCATCGGGAGGGACGGAAGGACACTTCTGATTATGCGCAAGCACACTTGAATGCGGTGACTGAAGCGGGGATACATCTTCGAATCCTCCATGCTCTGGACCATGGCGACACGAACAGGGCCAGGCAGATGCTCTTGACCACTCTGAATACGGATACTGGATTTCTTCCTGAGTTTCAAAAGCGGGGGAAAATTTCTAAAAAGCAGCTTGACGAAGCCACCGTGATCGCTCGCAATTATTTGGACTACCTGGCGGCGCATACGAACGTCATCGTTGTGCCGCGATTGGATTTCAACATGGCTTTTGAAGGTTTGACCTAGCTCCTGAAGGATCCGGCAGACTTGCAACGCCTGCAGCAACTGCTTGAGAGCCTCAATTGGAACGCCTCGAAGCCGGCGACGAATGCGGGCGGACAAAGCGGAACAGCGAACGGGAGCCAGCCGATTCGCTCAGATACAAATAAGGCGTCGTCAGCGGCTGCGTCACCAGACAAAAAGTAGTTGAAAAATCGCTTGCTTGCGCCAGGAAACCTGATGCGCATAAACAATCTTGGAGTGGCCGGTTTTCAACTGCCCGGTGACAACACTTTTTTTGAGTCTGTTTGACGGCCCTTTTTGAACCATTCCGCGACCCCCGCGGCAGCCGCGTCTTTTCTGGTTCCTTCCGCCGATGTTTCGCCAGCTTTGGGAAATTTCCGTTCATTCTTTATTGAAACATTTTTTGGATTGTGGCGTGTAACCGATGCGCCAGAATCGTGTTTGACTATGTTGCCGCGCTGGAACAGAAGCGCGTCCAGAAGGAGCCGAACGGGCCGGAATAGGGCAAGAGCGGAAGCGGATGACAGAACTCTTGGGGGATCGCCCTCATCCTAGCCTTCGCCCCTTGGGAGAAGGAACAGGTATCGCACGGCCTTGGTTTTGCGTGGCGTGCCCGGCCAATGCAGTCGTCGGAATCTCAAGTGGACGGCCGATGATTCTCCCTCTCCTGGAGGAGAGGGTCGGGGTGAGGTCGAGCCCCGAAGAACTCTGTCCCGCACCCGCGTCTCCCAATAATTTCATTCTGGAATTGACCTCCCGCTTGGCGGCGTCTTCACTAGGAGGCATTTATGACCGATCAATCGCCGGCTAATCTTTCCCGTCCAGCCACCGCCGCGCCCGGAGCACTTTCCGATGATGACGTGAGCGCGATCGACCGGTTGCGGGAGACGCACAGGAAGCTGCGGGCGGAATTGGCCAAGGTGATCATCGGCCAGGATGCCGTGATCGAACGTCTGCTGATCTGCGTGCTCGCGCGCGGTCACGGCTTGTTGATGGGCGTGCCCGGCCTGGCCAAGACCACCATCGTCAACTGCCTCGCCCAGGCGATGTCGCTCCAGTTTAATCGCATCCAGTTTACGCCGGACCTGATGCCCTCGGACATTACGGGGACGGATATTCTCCAGGAAACCGATCAGCCCGGACGGCGCGCGTTCGTGTTCGTCAAGGGGCCGCTGTTCGCGAACATCATCCTGGCGGACGAGATCAACCGGACGCCGCCCAAGACGCAATCGGCGCTTTTGGAGGCGATGCAGGAGCATCGGGTGACGGTGGCGGGGCGGTTTTTTCCGCTGCCGTCGCCGTTTTTTGTACTGGCGACGCAGAACCCCATTGAGCAGGAGGGGACGTATCCGTTGCCGGAGGCGCAGTTGGACCGGTTCATGTTTTTCATCCAGGTGGATTATCCCAAGCGGGAGGAGGAGCGGAGGATCGCGCGGGAGACGACGGGCGCGGCGCCCGGGGAGTTGAGCAAGCAGATCGACGGCGCGCAGATCACGGCGTTCCAGGAAGTGGTGCAACGGGTGCCGGTGCCCGATCACATCTACGATCTGGCGGTCGATCTGGCGCGGCGGACGCGGCCGCAGGAGGCGGAGTCGCCGGAGTGGATCAAGAAATGGGTGACGTGGGGAGCGGGACCGCGGGCGGTGCAGTATTTGATTCGCGGGGCCAAGGCCCGCGCGGTGCTGCACGGCAGTTACCTGGTGCGGATGGAGGATTTGGAAGCGGTGGCCGCGCCGGTGCTGACGCATCGCATCCTGACCAATTTCCAGGCGCAATCCGAAGGGGTCGGCAGCCCGCAAATCATCACGCGGCTGCTGGAGGAGATTGGGGGAGAGAAGCATCGTGGCTGAGGCGGCCCAGTATCTGGATTCGCAGGCGCTCAATCGCCTGATGCACCTGACGTTGCAGGCGCGCTCGCCCATGGAAGGCTCGGTCTCCGGCCTCCACAAAAGCCCCCATCGCGGCTCCAGCGTCGAGTTCGCGGAGTACCGCAATTACGTGCCGGGTGACGACATCCGCCGGCTGGATTGGCGGGTGTTCGCGCGGACGGACCGGTTCTTCCTCAAGGAATTCGAGGCGGAAACCAATTTGCGGTGCTATTTCGTGCTGGATTGCAGCGGGTCGATGAATTTTGGCAGCGGCCTTTTCAACAAGCTCGATTACGCCAAGCGCCTGGCGGCGACTCTGGCCTACATCACCGCCCATCAGGGGGACGCCGTGGGCCTGGTGTGCGCGGCGGGCAAGACGTTCCTGGAGGTGCCGCCCCGGCGGAATCCGGCCCACCTGCGCACATTTTTTGAGGCGCTGGAAAAGGCGCGGGCGCATGGCCCAACGGGTTTGATCGCCGCGCTCCATGGCGTCGCGGAGAAAGTCAGGCGGCGGGCGCTGGTCATCGTGCTTTCGGATTTTTTTTGCGAATTGGACCCGCTGTTGAATTGCTTTCAGCATTTGCGTTTTCAAAAGCACGACCTGGCGCTGTTCCAACTGCTGGACCGCTCGGAGCTGGAATTCCAATTCGACCGCCCGCTGCGGTTTGTTGATCTGGAAAGTTCCGCCAGCATCGTCACCGAGCCGGCCGGAATTCGCGAGGAGTATCTGCGGCAGATCGGGCTGTTTCTCGAAGGGCTGCGGTCCGGCTGCCACGAATTCGGCGCCGATTACCGGCGGGTCGTGACCGACGAGGATTACGAGAAGGTGCTGGCGGATTTCCTGGTCGAGCGCGCCGCGCTGGCGGCGTCGCATCAATAGGAGCGCAAGGCAAATGCCCGGCCACGTTTAGCCCATGACGTTTCTGCAACCATACGTGCTGCTGGGTTTGCCGCTGGTGCTTGCCCCGATCCTCATCCACCTGCTCAATCGCCTGCGGCATCGCCCCAAACCGTGGGCGGCCATGCGGTTCCTGCTCTCGGCCACGCGCAGTTCGACCGCGCACACCAAGCTGCGCCAGTTCCTCCTCCTGGCCTGCCGCGTCCTTGCAGTGGCCGCGCTCATTCTCTTCCTGGCGCGGCCCCTGGCGGGCGGCTGGGTCGGTTGGGCGCTTTCGCCCGCGCCGGACGCCATCGTCATCCTGCTGGACCGCTCGGCGAGCATGGAAACGCGCGCGGGCGGCATCAGCAAGCGCCAGCAGGCCATCCAGATGTTGACGCAGGCGGCGCGGGAATTCGAGGAAACCAGCCATCTCGTCCTTATTGACAGCGCCACGCGGGCCCCGCAGGAAATCGCCCGCGCCTCCAGCCTGGCTCAATTGCCCGTCACCGGGCCGACCGATACCGCCGCCGACCTGCCCGCGATGCTCCGGGCCGCCTTCGACTGGCTGGTCGAAAACCGCGCGGGCGCATCCGAAATCTGGATCGCGTCCGACAACCAGCGCAGCAACTGGATGCCGGAGGATGCCCGGTGGAAAAGCATTCTCGCCCAATTCGGCGGCCTGTCGCAAAAGGTCCGCTTCCGCCTGCTCGAACTCAATCAGCCCCCGGAAGCCAACGCCTCCATTTCCATCCAGGAACTGGTGCGCCGTCCGCTCGGCGCGGCGTCCGAGTTGCAAGTGGTGCTGGACGTCGCGCGCAATCGCAACGCCCCGGCCTCTCTGCCGGTCACTCTCACCCTGGACGGCAGCCGCTCGGAGACGGAGGTCGCGCTGGACGGGCCGGCTTTGCGCTGGCGGCGCAGGATTGACTTGGGCGCGCGCCGCGAGGGGGGCTGGGGAAGCTTCAGCCTGCCGGCGGACGCCAACGAACGAGACAATTCGACTTATTTCGTCTATGGGCCGGACACGCCGATGCAAGCCCTGACGGTGAGCGCGGAGAAGGAAGAGGCGCGCGCGTTGCGATACGCCGGCGCGGCCCGCGGCAACGAGCCGGCGCAATGGGTGTCGAATCTGGAGTTCTCCAAAGCCGTTCTCGACGGCGTCTCACTGCTCATCTGGCAGGCGCCGTTGCCCGACGCGGCGGACGCGCAGCGCGTGCAGTCGTTTGCAGCCGAGGGGGGCGTCGTGATCTTCTTTCCGCCAGGCCACGCGGACGGGCGGCGGTTCAACGGCGCGGGATGGGGCGATACCCAGGCTTCCGCGGAGCCGGAGGGCTTTCGCATCGTGCGCTGGAACGAGGACGAAGGGCCGCTGGCCCGAAGCGACGAACATTTCAGCCTGCCGCTCTCCCAAACCTCCTTCGCGCGACGGCAGGCCATCACAGGCCCCAAGAATGTCATGGCCGCCTTCGAGGACGGCGCGGCTTTTCTGACGCGGCAAAGCGCCGGCATGGGCGAGGTTTATTTTTGCGCCGCGCGGCCGCAGTCGGACTGGTCCAGCCTGGGCGACGGGCCGGTGCTCGTGCCGATGGTGCAACGGCTGCTGCTGGCCGGCGGCCGCCGGTTGCAACAAGTTTCCACCGTCAATTGCGGCGAGTTGAGCGCGACCGATCAGCAGCGCCAGTGGGTTTCGGTCGATTCCATCGCGCCCAGGGACATTCGCTGGCAGGCCGGAGTGTATCGCTCGGACAGCCGCCTCATCGCCGTCAACCGCCCGCCGGCGGAGGATGATACCGAAATGATTGACAGCGACGAAGCCCGGAAGCTTTTTGGCGGTCTGCCGGTGCAAACATGGCAGGAGCGCTCCTTCGGCGCGGGCCGTTTCCAGGGTGAAATCTGGCGGCTTTTCGCCTTTGCCATGTTCATGCTCCTGATTGCGGAAGGATTCTTGATTCTCCCGCCGGCCAGGCCCCGGGCGGACGCGGCCCGTCCGGCTTCGAAAACCTCGCGCCGCCAGGAGCAAAGGGCATGAACCGTCTTTCCCTGGCCGCGCCCGTTTCGGTCCTTATTCCCACCGTGGTGCTCTGGGCGGTCGCGGTCTGGTTGTGCTGGGCCAATTGGCGGCGCGCCGCCAATCGCTCCGTCGCCGGGCGGCTGGAAGGATTGCGTCTGGTGTTGGTTTCCCTCCTTGCCCTGACCTTGCTGCGTCCCGAGTACGTGAAGACTTTGCCGCCGGCGGCGCTGCCGGAAATCGCCATTCTTGCCGACGCCTCGGACAGCATGAACACGCGCGACATGGCCGCCACAAACGGCGTCATCAGCCGGCGGCAATGGCTGGAGCACCAGATGGGGCGGCAGTTCTGGCTGCCCTTGCAGGCTCGCGCCAAAATTTCCCTGGACGCCTTCGCCGCGCCTTCAACCAATGAAAACGCCCTGAACGGCACCGACCTCGATCTTGCCCTGGAAGACGCGTTGCGCCGCTACAAAAACCTCAAATCCGTCCTGCTCTTGAGCGACGGCGATTGGAACCTCGGCAAATCGCCCCTGGGAACAGCCACGCGGTATCGAGAGCTGAACATCCCCGTCTTCGCCGTGCCAGTCGGACGCGAGACGCCGGTGCCGGACTTGATTTTGGAAACGGTTTCGGCCCCGGCTTACGGACTTTTGGGAGAGGAAATGGCCGTTTCCTTCAAAGTCTCCAGCCATCTCCCGCGCGAGGTCAAAACCGCCGTGTCCATCACGGACAATTTCGGGGAATCCGCTGTCAAGCCGATCATTATCCCGCCCAACGGCGAGGTCGAGGACGCCATTCTTTGGTCGCCCCGCCAGGCGGGCGATGTCACCGCCACCGTCAAGCTCCCCGTTGAACCCGATGAAGCCATCGCGGACAACAATCAGAGCGTCTTTCACATGGCGGTGCGGGTCGAGAAGCTCAAGGTGCTGGTGGTCGATTCGCTGCCCCGTTGGGAATACCGCTACTTGCGCAACGCCCTCGCGCGCGATCCGGGCGTCGAGCTGAGTTCTTTGCTCTGGCATCCCGATTTGGGGCCGGGCCAGGGCGCCGGCTACCTCTCCGCCTTCCCCGACACCAAGCAAGCCCTGGCTCCTTACGATGTCGTTTTTCTGGGCGATGTCGGAATGGGGGACGGCGAATTAACGGACACCGACGCGGCGCTGCTCAAGGGGTTGGTTGAGGAGCAGGGCAGCGGCCTGGTTTTTGTGCCGGGCCGGCGCGGGCGCGAGAACACGCTCCTGAACGGTCCGCTCAAGGATTTGTATCCGGTCGAACTGGATGCTTCCAAACCGGGCGGCGTTGCCCTGGAAAATGAATCGCAATTGACCCTGACCACCGCCGGCAAACGGCATTGGCTGACACGCTTCGATTCCGACGAATCGAAAAATGACGAGTTGTGGAAGCAACTGCCGGGCTTCTTCTGGTCCGCGGCAGTCGAGAAAAGCCGGCCCGGCTCGGAAGTGCTGGCGGTGCATTCCACCATGCGCAATCAGTGGGGCCGCCTGCCCCTGCTCGCCACCCGCGCCGCCGGCAACGGCAAGGTTCTCTTCCTGGGCACGGACAGCGCCTGGCGCTGGCGCCGCGGCGTCGAGGACAAATTCCATTACCGCTTCTGGGGCCAGGTCGTCCGCTGGATGGCCCACCAGCGGCACCTCTCCGAGAAGGACGGCATCCGCCTGGCCTACAGCCCGGAGACGCCCGCCGCGGGCGACTTTGTCTTCCTGCAAACCACCATCCTCGACACCTCTGGATTTCCTATTGACAAATGCCCGGTCGCCGGCATGGTCACCGCCCCCTCCGGCCGGATGGAACGATTGGACTTCGCGCAAGTCGAGGGTGGATGGGGCGCCTTCAAGTCCGGCTTCACCGCGCGGGAAGCGGGCAAATACAGAATCGAAGTCGCCTCCGAACCTGACGGCAGGCAATTGACGACGGAACTGCTGGTCGCCAGGCCCCTGATCGAAAAGTTGGGCCAGCCTGTCAATGCGCAGGTCCTCAACGAGATCGCCGCGATCACGCGCGGGGCGGTTTTCCCGGCGGCCGACCTCGACAAAATGGTGCGCCAGATTTCGCTCCTGCCCGATCCCAAGCCGGTGGACAAGCGCATCCGTCTCTGGAGCGAACCCGCCTGGGGCGGCCTTCTCCTGGCTTTGCTGACTCTTTATTGGGTGGGCCGCAAATGGGCCGGACTGGTTTAGCCTTGCGGATAGGCACGTCTCCATTTGAGCACAGTTTCCGCCATCGCGCCAACCGCCCGGCGGATCAAAATGAAAAGGGCGCGGAGGATGCTGTACACAATAAATGAAAGCGCACTTTCCTTTCGAGAAATGCAAAGGGGGCCAAAAACGAGTCGCGGTTTATTTCAGAAAATCGTCCAACGCATTTTCCAACTTTTGAAATGTGTCTTCCAAGCGCAGCACCAAAGGAGACATTTTCTGCCAATCCAAGTCAAATGAATAGGCATTACGAAACACATGGCGGAAGCGCAGCTATTCATTCAACGTGTCGTGAAGTTTTTCCGAAAGCAACGCCGGCCGTCGTGCCGTCGGCGTTTTCATGCGCAGCAGAAGCTGCCGATGCCAGGCATCACCGCGCACCGGCTCGCCATCCAGTTCCATTGCCACGCGCTTGAGGATGTTTTCCGCGCCCGTGTAAAAGGAATGGAGCGTGGCCGCCAGCGCGGACAGTTCGATTTCCGTGGGAGCCGTGTCACGGCATTTGGCGAGGAGCGGGTGGATTCCCGAGAACAGACGCCGCAATTGTTCGCGTTCCGCAGCCTGCTGTTTGCGAAATTTATCCAACGCGAACGAGTTCATTCTCCGCGCGGAGGTAGCGGGTGAAGGGCGTTTCCCTGTCCAGATCAATCAAATCCACCGAACGACCGACCAAATCGCTGACGCGCGCGCCCATGCGATAGAAGATCGACGGGGGCAGGCCGGAAACCGCAACGTCGAGATCGGATGTGGCATCACACGTCCCCTTGGCAGCGGAGCCAAAGATGTATATCTCCATCGCGCCGGCAGACTTGAGTTCGGCGGCGGCACGCTTGATTAGAATGTCTGTCTCGGTGCTCACCATTATGAGTAATGATGCGTCATTCGAGCCTGTAAATCAAGGGATTTCCCAAAGCGCCTTATGCTCTTTGCGTTGATCTTTGCCTTTTTTCACCGCCCCTTTTCAATTTTCGCGGCGCAGGGTGAGGTGGATGATTTCCGCCGGGGCGTTGATCCGGATGGGGAACCAGTTGCCAACGCCGTTGGACACGACCAATTGCGAACGTCCGCGCGCGTAAAGGCCCGACCAGTAACGGAACATCGCCGGGCCGAATCCGTGCTCGCTGTCCAACATCACTTGCCCGCCATGCGTGTGCCCGGAGAGCGTCAACGGCAGGTCCGCCGCCGCCGCGGCGTCGAACGCGTGCGGATGATGCGCCAGCAGGATGGGGAAGGCGTCCGACTGGCGCTGCCTCATCAGTTCGCGCACCCAGCCGGCGGTGACCTGGTCGCGCCGCTGGTTGTCGCCGCGCATCCAGCGCAAGCCCAGGAATTGAACCGGATGCCCGCGAACTGACGCCACCGCCGACTCATTCAACAGAAGGGGCACGCCGGCGGCCTTGACGCGCCGCTCGAATTCAGCGGCGTTCTCGAACAAATCATGGTTGCCTTCGATCATCCATTGGCCGTAACGAGCCTCCATCGCTTTGACAATGGAGATGCCCTCGGAGAGGTCGGACAGCGCGTCGTTAATCAGGTCGCCTGTCAATAGCACCAGATCGGCCCTCAGCGCGTTGGTCGCGTTGACCATCTCGCGCAACACCCGGCCCGAAGTCAGCGTGCCCACGTGAATATCGCTGACGTGCGCCAGCGTGAGCCCATCCAGCGCGGGGGGCAGCGCCGGGATTGAAAGCGTGAACCGCCGCACGCGGAAACGGCTCAATTGCGCCAGCGCCACTCCTGTCAAACCTATTGTAAACAGCGGCGGGGCCAGCGCCGCGCCGGCGCCGATGAATTCCCGGCGCGTCAACGCATGCCCGCCGCCGGGAGGCGCCGCCGGACGGACGGGGCGCGCTCCGATGAGCCGGCCCAGACTCCGCGCCGCCCACGCGCAAACGCGCACGAATCCAATGGGCAGAAAAACAGCCAGACCAAAGAAATGCCAGATGATGACCGCCGTGAGCACGGCCTTGGGTGTCTGGCGGAGCCAGTCCACCTGCCACCATCGCCCGCAAATGATCGAAAGCAGCCCCGCGATCTGGCCCGCGATGAAAAGAGTCGCCAGGACCCGCCAAAGCCTTCTTTTCAACAGGCGCATGGCCGCCATCCACCAGGCCGCATCCAACACGATCATCAGCCCGACGATCACCAAAAAACGCGATAACACGGCGTCAGCATAAATCGGGATTCACCCGCGCGCAACGCAACTGCGAATTGGCCCGGGCAGCCGCCGCGCCTCAATGCCAGGGATCGAGAATGAGAGCGCCGGTGCGGGCGATGTCGGCCGCGTTGCGCGTAACGACCGTAAGGCCATTGACGATTGCGGTTGCGCCGATGAGGGTGTCCAGCACCGGCAACGGACCGGCCTGTGCCTGAATTGCGCCATATTTCATCGCGATTGCGAAATTCACCGCCAGGATGCGTTCCGCGAACCTCTCTTGAATCAAATCAAAGGAAGCCTCCAATGATCTTCGTTTCTTGCTGGCGGGAAGCCGGGCAATCCCCTGCCAGATTTCCGCGACGGTGATGACGCTCAGGTAAAGATCGCTCCAGTCCGCCGTCGAATACCAGGCGACCACCCCGGGATTCGGACAAGGCCGGTCCAGTTCTGAAATGGCCGCTGTGTCGAGGAGAAACATCAAGCCTCGATCTTGCGGGGCAAATCCTTGCCGCGAACAAGGTCCAGGCCAAACCCCTTGAACCGCGAGAAGAATTGCAGGGGCGTTTCCTTGTGAGAACGGAGCTTTTTGTAATCCTCCGCCGAGGTCACCACCACCACCGGGCGTCCATGACGCGTGATGGTTTGCGGTCCTTCGCTGCGGGCAAGTTCGATCACCTGGCTCAATTGATTCTTCGCGTCCTGGACGGGCCAATTTCTCATGTGGATAAAGTAAAAGCCAAATTCTAGCCAGTCAAGCCAGAATAATTCGCTCCTCCCGGCTGGATTTCCAGCCGGCTTTCCGATACCGTCGCCGGCGTGGAACGGATTTTGGCAACGGCCCTCGGACAAGATGTGAGCCAACTGGCGGCGCAGGAGAAACAACTCCTGCTCTCCCGCCTCCTGGCCCGGTTCGCTCACGAGGTCCGCAATCCCCTCAGTTCCCTGGACATCCATGTGCAATTGCTGGAGGAGGATTTGGCCCGCGCCGCCCCTCAAATCCGCCAGAAAACCGCCAGCCGCCTGGAAATCATCCACGGCGAATTGCACCGCCTGGAAAACATCGTCAAACATTTCCTCAGCCTCGCCGGGCCGTCGGCCCTGGATTTGCGCCCGGTCCAACCCGCCACGGTCATCGGCCACGTCTGCGAATTGCTCCGCCCGGAAGCCGCCGCGCGCGGCATCGACATCCGGATGAAATGGCCCGACGCCCTGCCCCAGGTGAGCGCCGACGCCGCGCAACTCACCCAGGCCCTGCTCAATCTGCTCATCAACGCCATCCAAGCCGTCGGACGCGACGGCCGCGTCGAGGTCAACGCCGCAAGCGACCGGCGGCCCGACACCCTGTCAATCGAAGTGCGGGACACCGGGCCTGGGATTCCCGCGGACAAACAATCGGCCATCTTCGAGCCTTTCTTCACGACCAAGGAGGAAGGCAGCGGCCTGGGCCTGTGGATAGTGCAGCAAATCATCTCCGCGCATGGCGGCGCGGTCGAGGCCGCCAACGCCCCCGGCGGCGGCGCCCTCTTTGTGTTGCATCTCCCGCTGCGCGGAAAGGCCGCCCCCGATGGTTAAATCCGGAATCCATATCCTCGTCGTCGATGACGAACGCGGCCTTTGCGCCGGCCTCCAGGAAGCGCTCACGCGCGAAGGTTATTCCGTCGATGCCGCCAACGACGCCCGCTCCGCTCTCCAGTTGATGAGCCAGCGCCTCTACAACCTGGTCCTCACGGACGTCAAGATGCCTGACATGAGCGGCCTCCAATTGCTCAAGGAAGCCAAGCAAAAAAGCCGCGACACCGTCTTCCTCCTCATGACCGCTTACGGCACCATCGAAAGCGCGGTCGAGGCAATGAAGGAGGACGCCTACGATTATTTGTCAAAACCGCTTGACATGCGCCGCTTGCGGGCCGTCGTGCTCAAGGCCCTGGAATTCCAGGCCCTCGTCGCGGAAAACAGTGAATTGCGCCTGCGGGTGCAAACACGCTCCGAGACGGGCCTGCTGGTCGGCGACAGCCAGGCGATGCGCTCGGTCGCGCAACTCGCCGACGAGTTGGCCCGCAGCGATGTCACCGTCTTGATCGAAGGCGAAAGCGGCACGGGCAAGGAAATTGTCGCCCGCACCATCCACATCAAGAGCGCGCGCGCCGGCCAGCCCTTCATCTCCGTCAATTGCGCCGCCCTTCACGAGCAGTTGCTCGAAGCCGAATTGTTCGGCCACGTCAAAGGCGCCTTCACGGGCGCGGTCGCGGACAAGCCGGGGCGCTTTCAACTGGCCGATGGCGGCACGCTTTTCCTGGACGAGATCGGCGATCTCTCCGCCAAGGGACAGGGCGACCTTCTGCGCGTGCTGGAAGACGGCGCCTTCCGCATGGTTGGCGGCACAAAACTCATCCGCGTCAACGTCCGCATCGTCGCGGCGACAAACAAGAAGCTTCAGGAGATCGTCGCGGCGGGGAAGTTCCGCGAAGACCTTTGGTATCGTTTGCAGATCGTGCCCATTGCGATTCCGCCCCTGCGCGAGCACCCCGAAGACGTGCCCCTGCTCGTGGCCTCGTTCCTGGAACATTTCACCGCCAAACACAAACGGCGGCGCAAGAAGCTCTCCGCCGAAGCCATGCGGCTTTGCCAGCGATTCCCCTGGCCGGGCAACGTGCGCCAACTGCGCAACGTCGTTGAGCGGTTGGTCCTCACCTGCCGCGACGGCGCCATTGAGGTGAAAGACCTGCCGGATTTTCTCCGCGAACACGACCAAACCGCCGCGTCCTTTGCCATCCGCCCCGGCATGACGCTGGCGGAAGTGGAGAAGCTGCTCATCCGCCAGACCCTGACGCATTCCACCTCCAATCGGGAGGAGGCCGCCAAACTTCTGGGCATCAGCCGCCGCTCCCTCCAATACAAACTCAGGCAATACGGCCTGATCGACGAACGGGAAACGCCCGCGGCGGACTGACCCCCGGCGAGCGCGATATTTGCCACTATGGTAAAGAATCGCACATTTCCGCGAAGATTTTCCAGGCCGCCTTTTCCTCTTCGTTTCCTTCGTTTGCTTTTGTTCAAAACCCTTTTGATTGCGGCTTTGCCGCTCTGGGTAGATGCGCCTGCGACCCTGTCCCGTAGGGACGGCTGACTTTTTGGAGTGGTCTCAGCCCTCCCTTCGGGACTTGTGCAACGCCGGATGTGCGCCCCAACGTTGAAACGTTGGGCTGTTGTCGGAGTGTCCCTGCGGGACAATAGGCCGGAGGTTCCCAAAGCACTTCAATCGTCACTTCTGTGTTCCAAACCCGCCGTGCTGGGTGCGCAGGATAGAATTCTTCGGGGATCGCCCTCAACCTTGCCTGCGCCATCTGGCCGGACTCATTGCCCTGGCGGCTTGCACAAACGCCGGCGGATGAGTGCAAAGATTGCACAAGGCGGCCAATGAGGGGCGCGGCGGACGCGGCGCTGGATTTATTTGCGCGCGCAAACCGTCTCTGCGCCAGCGACTTACAACATGGACCCCATTTTCTGGCACGGCGCCTGCATTGTATGGCGCGATGAAACAAATGATACAGGTCATGCTCGATTTGCAGAAACTCCAATTGCAAGCCATTGCTCTGTCCCTTGAGGACGAAGCGGAAATCCTGAAATTGCGCGAAAAAGTGCCCGCGCCCATTCTCGCCCACTTCGACCGCCTCATCGCGCGCGGCAAAAAAGGCGTGGCCAGGGCTGTTCACGGCGTCTGCACCGAATGTCATTTGCAGATCAGTTCCGGGACCAAGGCCAGTCTGGCTTACACGGACGAAGTTCACATCTGCGACAACTGCGGACGCTATCTTTACCTGCCGGACAGCGAACTGCTCCCCGTGATCGAGGCCCCGCCCGCCAGGAAAGCGCCCGTGAAAGCACGAGGCACGGCAACCCGCCAAAGAGCGGTCGCGCACGCCTCTTAGCTTCACAGCCGATCCGAACACCACCATGACTCTGGCCGACTTTACCAGTCTGGGACTGATTGTGCCGTGCTTGCGCGGCCGGGACGTTGCCGGCGTCATCCAGGAGCTTAGCCAGGCGATGCAGCGCGAGAAGCGCGTGCCGGACTTGCTGCCCTTTTACCACGCGGCACTCAACAGGGAATTCCTCGTCAACACCGACATGGAGGCCGGAATGGCTTTTCCGCACGCGCGCGTGCCGGGATTGAAGGAGGTTTGTTTCGCCCTCGGCCGCGGCGACGGTCCGCTGGGGTGGAGCGCCAAAGCCACGCGCCCGGTCCGCATGGTCTTTCTCATCGCGGTTCCGGCGACCGATGCGACACAGTACTTGCAACTCAATTCCGGCCTGGCGCGCCTGGCCGAAGACACCCGTCTGGTGGAAAAACTCCACGCCGCCCCGGACGCCGCCCGGATGCTCGAAGTGCTTCAACGCATCACCCTGCGATCCGAGGCGAAGCCCGATCTGCTCAAGAGAGCCGTCGCCTGAACTTTGCGACGCGCTCATCAACTGGCATCGCCATGAACCTTCAACCTGACACGCTGCTTGTTTTGGCTCTGTGCGGCTACGGCATCGGGGCCGTGGGCGGGTTGCTGTTCATGCGCCGCGAAAAACTGGCCAACGCTTTCTCCTTCGGCGCGGCGGCCCTCTCCGCTCTGATCGGCCTGCTGGCGGCCCTACTCTTTCTGTCCGCCGGCGCGGCGGGGCCTCAAATCACGCTGCTGCCACCCCTGGTCCCCTACATCCAGTTGAGCATCCGGCCCGACCCGCTGGGCGCGTTCTTTCTTGTCATTGTCTCCCTGCTCGGCTTGGCGCTTTCGATTTATTCAATCGGGTATGCGAAAAGTTACTTCGGACGCAAGAACGTCGGCGTGCTGGGCGCGTTTTTCAACGCGCTGCTGCTGGCCACAACATTGCTTTTCGTGGCGGACAACATCTGGCTCTTTCTCATCTCCTGGGAACTGACGGCGTTGACGGCCTATTGCCTGGTAAGCTTCGAGCATGAGCAACCCGAAACGCGCGACGCCGGCGTGCTCTACTTCATCATGGCCCACATCGACGCGGGATGCATCATCCTGGGTTTTCTCCTGCTCTACCAGGCCTCCGGCGATTACAATTTCGCCAGCCTGCACCATATCGGAGCGAAAATGGCGGCCGGCAAGCGGGACGCGGCGTTCATCCTGTTCCTGCTCGGCTTCGGCATCAAGGCGGGCATTGTGCCGTTGCATATATGGCTGCCGGTCGCGCATCCAGTCGCGCCCAGCAACGTCTCGGCGCTCCTCTCCGGCGTGATTATCAAGTGCGGCATCTATGGGTTGATCCGCGTGCTGTTCGATTTCATGGGGCCGCCGCCGCTCTGGTGGGGCGTGACCGTCCTGACCGCCGGCACGGTCTCCGCGGTGCTGGGCGTCCTTTACGCGCTGATGGAACACGACCTCAAGCGCCTGCTGGCCTATCACAGCATCGAAAATATCGGCATCATACTGATGGGTTTGGGAGCCGCCCTGCTCTTTCTCCACTCCGGCCATCCCCTGCTGGCCGCCCTGGGTTTGGTGGCCGGACTTTACCACACGATCAACCACGCCTCCTTCAAGGGGCTGCTCTTCATGGGCGCGGGCTCCGTGCTCCACGCCACCCACACCCGCAACATGGAGGAAATGGGCGGGCTGGCCAAACGCATGCCGGACACCGCGATGTTTTTCCTCGTCGGCGCGGTGGCCATCTCCGCGCTGCCCCCGCTCAACGGCTTCGTCAGCGAGTGGCTCACCTACCAGGCGCTCCTTCAGGGTTTCGGCACCACCGAGAGCCTGATGCGGCTGATGTTTCCCTTGAGCGGCGCGATGCTGGCCCTGACAGGCACCCTGGCGGCGGCATGTTTTGTGAAAGCGTTCGGCATCACATTCCTGGCCCAACCCCGCAGTGAACCCGCCGCCCGCGCGCATGAGGTTGGCCCTTCCATGCGCCTTGGCATGGCCCTGCTCACGCTGGCCTGTGTGGCGCTGGGATTGTTTCCGACCCAGCTTATCCGGTTGCTCGATCCGGTCACCCAGCAACTCACCGGCCTGGAACTCGGGCCGCGCGTCAGCCTCAACAACGGCCTGGTGCTATCAGCCCTCTCCGGGAAGGCGGGCACCATCTCGACCGTCGGCATGGTGCTCATGGCCGCGTGCCTGCTGCCCATCCCGCTGGGCTTGTGGCTGGTCTTTGGCCGGAAGGCAAAAACCCGGCGCGGCCCAACCTGGGACTGCGGCCAGCGCGGGCTGACGCCCCAAATGGAATACACCGCCACCGGCTTTTCCAAACCCATCCGCATGATCTTCAAGGCTCTGTTCCGCCCGCGGCGCGACGTGCAGCGCGAATACGACTTCTCGCCGCACTTTGCCCGGAAACTGCGTTTCGAGAGCCATGTTGAGGAGGTTTTTGTGCGGCGTCTTTACCGGCCGCTGCGCATCCTGATTCTGCGGGTGTCCCGCCGCATTCGCGCCCTCCAGGCCGGCAGCATTCACGCCTACCTGCTCTACATCTTTGCCACCCTCCTGCTGCTCCTGATCTTTGCCTTATGAACCTCGATCTGACAGCCATTCTCGCGCAGACGGCCCTTCTGCTGGCGCTCTCGCCGCTCCTGACGGGCCTCATCAGGAACTGGAAGGCCAAGCTGCAAAATCGCCGCGGCCCGCGCGTCTGGCAGCCTTACTTTGACCTCGCCAAATTCCTGCGCAAGGACATGGTGATCTCCGAGCACGCATCGTGGGTTTTTTCGATCACGCCCTATGTGCTATTCTTGACAGCGCTCTCCGCCGGGCTGATGACGCCGATGGTCACAGCGCTGGCGCCCATGAGCCTCTTGGGCGGCGCCCTGGCGCTCATCGGCCTTCTGGGACTGGGCCGGTTCTTCCTGGCGCTGGGGGGACTTGATCCGGCCAGCGCGTTCGGCGGCATGGGCAGCAGCCGGGAAATGACCCTCTCGGCCATCGCCGAACCGGCGATGATGCTCGCCATTTTCACGGTGGCCATTGCCGCCGGTTCCACCAATCTGAGTCAGATCGTCCTGGCCAGCCAGATGCCGGGCTGGAAGTTCCTCGATCCCTCCCACGCGCTGGCGTTCGCCGCCATGTTCATCGTGCTGCTGGCCGAAACAGGCCGCCTGCCCATTGACAACCCGGCCACGCACCTGGAGTTGACCATGATCCACGAGGCCATGCTTCTGGAGTATTCAGGCCGGTATCTGGCACTCATCGAGTGGGGCGCTTCCATCAAGCAACTTGTCCTGATGGCGCTGCTGGCCAACATCTTTTTCCCGGCCGGCCTTGCGGCGCACACAACGCCGGCGGCCTTTGCCCTGGGCCTGCTGTTCCTCATTGTGAAACTGGCCGTGCTGGCCGGCGCCGTGGTGGTGGTGGAAACCACCAACGCCAAGCTGCGCCTGTTTCGCGTCCCGGACTTGTTGAGCGCGGCCTTCATCCTCGCCATGCTGGCGCTGGTCTCCACCTTTCTGTTTCGATAGCCATGAGCATACCCGATTCCCAAGCCGCCTCGCACCTCATCACCCTCCTGGCCTCGCTCATGCTGGTGCTGCAACTCCTCCTGGCCGTGCAGTCCATGCTCATCACCAACATCCGATTGTTCGCGATCCAATCGCTCCTGCTGGCCGCCATCGCCGGAGTCGTCGGCTACGCTTATGGCGCCTGGCACGTTGTGGTGGTCGCCGTGCTCACGCTCCTGGGCAAAGTCCTTTTCCTGCCCTGGCGCCTCGAACGCCTGGTGCGACAGATCAAGATTGAGCAGGAAATCCATCCCTTCCTCAACATGCCCGCCTCCATGCTCGTTTGCGGCGCGTTGACCGTCCTTGCCTATGTTGTCGCCCGCCCCATCACCTCGCTCGAACGCCTGGGCAGCAACACTCTGGCCGTCGCCATCGCCCTCCTGCTCACCGGCTTTTTCCTCATGATTAACCGCCGCAAAGCCCTCACCCAGGTGCTCGCGCTCCTGACAATGGAAAACGGCGTCATGCTCGCCGCCATCGCCCTGACCACCTACGGCATGCCGCTGGTCGTCGAGATCGGCATCTTCTTCGACGTCGTCGTCGCCGTCATGGTGCTGGGCATTCTGGTCTTCCGCATCCGCGAGACGTTCGCCTCGATGGACGTCAGCAAGCTCAACGAACTCAAATGGTAACCTCATGCTGCTGACTTCCATCCTCTGCGTGCCGTTCCTCGTCGGGCTGGCTTGCCTCTTCGTCCGGCCCCGGCCGCTGCTGGAATGGCTGAACATCGCGGGATTTGCCGCCGTGCTGGTCCTTGGAGTCAAGTTGTGCCAAACCGTCGTGGGGAGGAAGGGGACGGCGTTGACCGAGTGGGGCGAGTTCCTGCGGGCCGACGCCCTGAGCGCGTGGATGGTGCTGCTGATCGCGGCGGTGTCGCTGGCCACCTCGATTTATGCGGTTCAGTACTTCCGCCGCGACCTGGCCAATGGCGTCGTAAGCGAGCGGCGTTTTCGCGAGTTTTACGTGCTCACGCCGTTCTTTGCCACCGGCATGTTGTTGGTGGTGCTGGCCAACAGCCTGGGCGTCATGTGGATCGCGGTGGAAGGCGTGGCCATGTCATCGGTGCTGCTGGTCGCCCTTTACAACCAGCGCACTTCGCTCGAAGCGGCGTGGAAATATGTCATCCTGGGCGGATTGGGTCTGGTGCTCGCGCTCTTCGGCACCATCTTCACCTACGCGGCGGCGGTGGGCAAAACGGGCGGAGAAACCCTGCCCAGTTTCAACTGGTCGCGTCTCCTGGCCATGGCGCCGCAATTGGATCACCATCTCATGGCGCTGGCCTTCATCTTCGTACTCATCGGCTACGGCGCCAAGGCCGGCCTGGCCCCCATGCACACCTGGCTGCCAGACGCCCACAGCGAAGCGCCCTCCCCGACCAGCGCGATGCTCTCGGGCGTCTCCCTGAAAATCGCCCTCTATGCCCTGCTCCGCTTTCACATCCTGGCCACCGCCTGCCTGGGCTCCGGTTTCAGCCGCCACCTGCTGCTGGGCTTTGGCCTCTTTTCCATGCTGCTGGCCGGGCCTTTCATTCTCGTGCAGAGGAATCTCAAGCGCATGCTCGCTTATTCCAGCCTCGAACACATCGGCCTGATTTGCGCCGCCATCGGCCTGAACGCGCCTCTGACGGTTTTCGGCGCGATGCTCCACATGGGCTACCACGCCCTGGCCAAACCCGTGCTCTTCTTCGCCGCAGGCAACGTCCACCAGCACTTTCACACTCTGGCCTTTCAGCGCTTGGGCGGCGGCCTGGCGCGAACCATGCCCGTCACCGCCCTCTGCCTGGGACTGGCCGCCGTCGCCGTCAGCGGCCTTCCCCCATTCGGGCTGTTTGTGAGCGAATTGACGGTGATTGCGGGCGGCTTCACCTCGCGCCACGCATGGGTCGCCATCGTGATGCTGACGGCTCTCATCTTCGTCTTCTGCGGCCTGCTTGACAAGATTTCGAGACTTTTGCTTGGCCCGGCCGGGGCCACGCGCCCGCGCGAGACCCTTTCGGCGGGCAACATGGCGGCGATGAGCCTGCCGCTGGGGGCGTTGCTGTTGTTGACATTCTGGCTGCCCGGTTCCCTGCGCCAACTCATGGAACAAGCCGCCTGCATCATTCGCGGGGTGCCATGCTTCTGACGCTCCTGATTCTTGTCCCCTTGCTCACCGGGCTGCTCTGCTGGCCGGTGCGGGAGCGCGTTGTGCTGGAGCGGCTCAACCTGCTGGCCTTCGCACTCCTTGCCATTCTCGCCACCGTCTTGGGCGCGGAAGTTCTCGCTCATCGCGTCGTCGAGGCGTTCGGCGGTTTCCTGCGAGCTGATGCCCTCAGCGCACTGGTCGCCGGATTGACCGCGTTCGTCACGCTGGCCTGCGGTCTTTACGCCGTCGGCTATCTGCGCGAGGAAGAGCGGGCGGGAAAAATCAATGCGCGCCTGCTTCACCGCTATTACGTGCTCACGCCGATATTTGTCGGCGCCATGATGGCCGTGCCGCTGGTCAACAACCTGGGTCTGATGTGGGTGGCCATCGAGTCCACCACGCTCGCCTCGGTCCTGCTGGTTCGTTTCTACAACCAAAAAAGTTCCCTTGAGGCGGCCTGGAAATACATCATCATTGGCAGCGCTGGCATCGCCCTGGCCCTGTTCGGAACCGTGTTGACCTACTTCTCCGCAGTGCAGGTCATCGGAGACCACACCGCTGGCGGGTTCAACTGGTCGGTGCTCATCAAAGTGGCGGACAAATTCCAGCCCGCCGCCATGCGCCTGGCATTCGTCATGGTGCTCGTCGGCTACGGCACCAAGGCCGGCCTGGTTCCCATGCACACATGGAAACCCGACGCCTATGCCGAGGCGCCCGTCCCGTCCGCGGCGCTCCTGGGCGCCGGCTTCATCAACTGCGCGATTTACGGTATCATGCGTTTCTCCGCGTTGGCGGACCAATGCCTGGGCCACCAATACACCGGCTCGCTGCTCATCCTTTTCGGAGTCGCCTCCATCCTCGTCGCCGCGCCCTTTGTGCTCGTGCAGCGAAACTTCCGGCGTCTCCTGGCCTATTCGAGTATTGACCATGCGGGCATCATGGTGGCGGCGCTGGGCTTCGGCGGCAGGCTCGGTGCGTTTGGCGCGGTGCTTCACATGATTTTTCACGCTGTGGCCAAACCGCTGCTGTTCTTTTGCGCCGGCAACGTGCAGCAGCATTTCGGCACGCCCTATCTCCGCAAAGTCACCGGCGTCATCCACGTCCTGCCCTGGACCGGCGGGCTGTTTCTGGTGGCCGCCTTCGCCGTCACGGGCGTGCCGCCCTTCAGCCTGTTTCAAAGCGAGTTCACGGCCCTGAGCGCCGCGGCCGCCGCGCATCATATATGGGCGGCGGGAATGTGCGTCGCGGGCATCGTCATGATTTTCGCCGGCTTCCTGGTGGGAGTTTCCAAGATGGTTCTCGGCCGGCCCGCCCACCAGGCCGCCCCCGGCCTGGAATGCCCGTGGAAATTCGGCGCGATGCTCCTGGTCGCGGTGCCGGTTGTCGCGCTCGGCGTGGCCCTGCCCCAGCCGGTCTTTGAACTCGCCCGGCGCGCCGCGCAATTGATGGGAGGCTCTCCATGAACTTGATCCCCGAATTGGAATCCGTGCTCGAGGAATTGACGCGCCGCTTCGGCGCCCAACTCAAATGGGCTCCGGCGACGCAGCCCAACGAGCTGCACCTGCACGCCAAAGTCGAATTGGCCGGCGCCCTCTGCTCCGCGTTCCACAAAATCCACAATGGACGCCTGGTGGGCGTCTTCGCCGAGGACGCCCGGACGGAGCACAACGCTTACTTCGTTTATTACCTCTACGTCCTGGATTGGGCGCATGGATTCGTCCTGGTCCGCGTTGCCCTGCCGCCGGACCACCCGGAATTGCCCTCCGTCACCAACGCCGTCCACGGCGTGGACTGGCAGGAGCGCGAAATCCAGGACATGTTCGGCATCTCTCTTCTGGGCCATCCCAACCCCCGCCGTTGCGTCCTGCACGACGATTGGCCGGAGGTGTATCCCCTCCGCAAAGATTTCAACCTGCGCGCCCAGCTCCCGCCCTTCACCGGTCCGCGGCACAAGTTCCGCGAGGTCGAGGGCGAAGGCGTCTTCCAAGTGCCCGTTGGCCCCGTCCACGCCGGCATCATCGAACCGGGCCATTTCCTTTTCAGCGTCGCGGGCGAGCCGGTGCTCTACTTGCAACTCCGCCTGTTCTACGTCCATAAAGGCATTGAGAAGCTTTTTGAAAGCATACCCGTCGCTCATTGCGTGCGGCTGGCGGAGAGCATCTCCGGCGACTCCAGCTTCGCCCACGCCACCGCCTTCTGCCACGCCGTCGAGCGCGCCGCCGGAGTCCAGCCGCCGCCGCGCGCCCGCGCCCTCCGCACTCTCTGCCTGGAACTGGAGCGCCTCTACAACCACGTCGCCGACATCGGCGCGATTTGCACCGACGTCGCCTTCGTCACCGCCAACATGCACGCCATGCGCCTCAAAGAGCGCGCGTTGTGTTTGAATGAACTCCTGACCGGCAACCGCCTCTTGCGCGGCATGGCCTGCCTGGGCGGCGCACGCCTGGACTTCGACCCGCCCCAGCTCCGCGCCCTGGCCGAATTTGCCGACGAGTTCGAGAAGGAATTCGTCCAGTTGATCGGTTTGATTCGCAATAACTCCGGCCTCCGCGACCGCCTGGAAACCACCGGCGTCCTCACGCCCGAGGTCGCCCGCGATCTGGGCGTCGTTGGCCTTGCGGGCCGCGCCTCCGGCTTCGACCACGACCTGCGCCGCGACGTTCCCCACGCCTTCTACGACCAGGTGCAATTCACCGTGCCCGTCTTCACCGAAGGCGACGCCCGCCGCCGCCTGGTCGTGCGCCGGGCGGAAATCTTCCAGTCTTTGGGCATCATCCGCCAGACGATTGAGAAACTGCCCGCGGGCGGGATTCGGGTGGATTTGGGCGACCTGCCGCCGGACCGCGCGGCGCTGGGCTACGTCGAAGGCTGGCGCGGCGAAATCTTCCACTGGGTCCACACCGCGCCGGGCAACCGCCTGGCCCGCTGCAAGGTCAAGGACCCGTCGCTCCAAAACTGGCCGGCGCTGGCCGAGGCCATCCTGGGCAACATCATCCCGGATTTCCCGGTTGTCAATAAGAGCTTCAACCTCTCCTATTCCGGAACCGACCGCTGATTATGTTTGACATCATTCGGCATAGTTTGAAGACGGGCGTCGTCACCACGCCCTATCCCGCCCCGCCCCCTTCCTCTTCCAGCCCCGCCCGCGGCCGCCCCGCCATTGATTGGGACCACTGGAGGGACGCCCGCCCCGCCGCCGCCGCCTGCCCCACCGGCGCCCTCTCCCACCACGACCACGCCGGCCGGCGCGTCGCCCGCCTCGATCTGGCCGCCTGCACTTTCTGCGGCCTCTGCGCCGACGCCGACCCGGCCATTCGCATGACACACGATTGCCAATGCGCCGCCTCCCGCCGCGACGCGTTGGTCGCCACCGCCACTTACGCCCTCGGCCCCGACGGCGCGCACGAGCGGCTCATTTCGCCGCCCGCCCCTGCCCCCGGTCAACCCGAAGCCCTCGATTCCATTGGCCGGCAAATCCAGGAACGCGCCGCCAAAATGTTTGGCCGTTCCCTGCACATCCGCGAAGTCGATGCCGGCTCCTGCAACGGCTGCGAAGTGGAAATCAACGGCCTGAACAGCCCCGTCTATGACATTGAACGCTTCGGCGTCCACTTCGTCGCCTCCCCGCGCCACGCCGACCTGCTGCTGGTGACCGGCCCGGTGACCCGCAACATAGAACTGGCCCTGCGCAAGACCCGCGACGCCATGCCCGAACCGCGCCTGGTCGTGGCCGTCGGCGCGTGTGGTTGCAGCGGCGGCATCTTCGGCCGCAACTACGCCACCTGCGGCGGCGTTGATTCCGTCATCCCCGTCGATGTTTACATCCCCGGCTGCCCGCCCAACCCCCACGCCCTCCTCCAGGGCATACTCATGGCGATGGGCCGCATTGAAGCGAAAACCTGAAAGAAGGGCGCATCCCAGCTTTGTCGAGCTTGTCTTGTGTTCGGGGCCAAAGCGGCGCTGTCGCGCCGCACTCCAAAACCTGTCGGCGCAACGGGAGCGTACCCTCAACGCGAAGCGTCTTGGAGTGCTCGCCAGCGCCGCTTTTCTCTGCGCGCCCGGCATTTAGATATGAAAGTCTATACGACTCTCAAGCGGGCCAAGCTTGGCCAAGATGGTCGGCTGGGCAATGACCGTTCTGGTCGGCTGTAAATCCGTTGCCGGATCGAGAATGACCTGCGTGAGGCGGACGCAAGTTGAGCCGTCCGGCAATGGCGTTGACGTGTTGGTTCATGGTTCGTCTTTCCCTTTCAAGTATCGCGCCAATGCCTTGTCGAAGTCCGAGATGTACTCCACGTCCTGTTTTACCCGGTATTTCTCGAATTCCCCATGCGCCCTCGCCACCGCCATTTCGTGCGAGATTTCCCCGGCATGACGAAGCACCTGCTGATCCGTGTAGTTCAGAAACTTTTCGACCTGCTTCAACCAGTCCTTCATCGTCATCACCTGGCGGTTCAACGCCCGCACCTCCGCGTAGTCAATAAACATGCCCACCAGCCGGTTTAGTTGTGAAACTTCAACTTGGTTCAGATAATTCTTCGCTATGGTGACATTGCTCTTGAGAATCTTGCCTTGGGGCGAATTCTTCCACGTCGTCAGCCCCATGAACGGCTTCTCGCTGTCCACCCGCTGATGAATGATCTCGGCTGCGGTTTTGCCGGTGGCCGCAAAGTGAAGCTGGTTTTGGACGATTTTGCAAAACAACTGCGTTTCCTCGCTGTTGCCCCGATAATCGCTGCTGCATTGCTCAAACACGTCCGCGATTTTCTGATAAGCCCGCCGCTCGCTGGCCCGGATTTCCCGGATTCTTTCCAACAACTCGTCGAAATAATCCTTGCCGAATTGCCGCCCGTTCTTGAGCAGTTCATCGTTGAGGACAAACCCCTTGACGATGTATTCCCGCAAGGTGTTTGTCGCCCAAATCCGAAAATGTGTCGCCTTGATGGAATTGACCCGGTATCCCACGGCAATCACCGCGTCCAGATTGTAAAACTCGATTTCGCGCGAAGTTTCGTGGCCACCCTCGATTTGAACTGTTTCCATTTTGGAAACAGTTGCCGCCAGGGTCAATTCCCCGCTGGCGTAGATGTTCTTCTCCAGCTTCCGGCCGGGCCTTCGAGCCATCCGGCTGACCGCCTTGCGCACCCGGCTGTAATGCCCCATCTCCCCATTTTGTCTCCCATTCAGTCCGCCCGGCCCTCATTCCCAACTTCAGCACCCGCCCTTCCATATACGACTCATATCCTTTGACGGTTTGTCCAGACCGAGTTCCGCCATCACCTTCTCCCGGCACAGCCATAATGAGGCGAAAGGGTCCTCGGAATCAAGACAAAGCAAGACCTGCTCACTCCGGGTGAGGTCGAGACCCGAAGAATTCTGTCTCACACCCGATCCTGAATTTTCAACCGTTTGCGGCTCGCTCCGGGAGAGGCGTTCTGGCAGACTCCTCCTCATGGCTGCCGCGCGTTTATTGATTGTCGAAGACGACCTGAAGACCGCCGCCGCGCTTGCATCGGGCCTAGAGCGCGGCGGATTCTCCACTGCCACGGCGCATACCGGCGAGGAGGGCTTTTTCCTCCTCAACGCCGAAACATTCGATCTTGTGGTGCTTGATTGGATGCTGCCGGGCCGATCCGGCATCGAGATTCTCAATGAAGGCCAGGGCATCAATCTCATTCATACCGTTCGCGGCGTGGGTTTCGTGCTCCGGGAGGAGGCAAACGCGTGAAAGCCTGGTGGCTCCGGCGCCCTCTGAGCGCGCGTCTGGCCGTTTGCGACGCCGTTGCGGCGCGATCTATGAAAATAATCAGCCTTTTCCAGACTGGGAGCGCCCTGGCCCGCATATTTCATAGCTTGGCAGGGCGAAGCTGCAGACGGAACTGGATAGTCGATGCACAAGTGAACAGATTGTTGGGCAGACGCTTGCGCGCGGGCTTTGCGGGCTGCTTCGCCCTGATATTTGGGCGGCGCGGCAGCGCCGCCCTACCGACAAATTGGAGGCGGCATTCGCCGGTCCATGAAATATGCGGGCTGGCAGCAGTCGGAGCCGTCCTCATCCCGGCGCTGACGGCCGCCGCCGACACCAACGCGGTGGTGACCGACCAGCAGACCATCGCTGACAACGGCAAGTCGAATCTTCCTTCCACAAACTCGCTGTCAACAGGGCCTCACGCGGCATGGTGGAACCTGCACATGGAGGCCACCTATATCGGTGATTGGCATCCGGGATTTCCGGCGCAGTATTCCGGCCCGGAAAGCCTGGACAGCCATTCTGCCACCGCGGAGACGGTTGATTACGAACTGCTCCTCGGAGCGCGGTTGTGGGAAGGGGCGGAATTTCATCTGGACGGGTTGTTCTGGCAGGGTTTCGGCTTTAACCACACACTCGGCATCGAGGCCTTTCCCAACGCCGAAGCTTACAAAGTTGGCTCCCCCCACGGCAACGTCTGCCCGGCCCGCGTCTTCATCAGGCAAACCTTCGGGCTGGGCGGCGACCAGGAACCGGTGGCCGATGACGCCCTCCACGTCGGCGGGCGGCAGGACGTGTCACGCGTCACGCTGACCGTCGGAGAAATCAGTGTCCTGGATATTTTTGATCAGAACTCCTACGCCGGGGACGTGACATCGCAGTTTATGAACTGGGCTTTGGTCGGCAACGAAGCCTGGGATTATCCGGCCAACAGCCTCGGCTTCATCACCGGATTCGCGGCGGAATTAAACCAGCCCAACTGGACCGCCCGCTATGGCTTCTTCCAGATGCCGCGCGTCCAGAATGGCATGGCCACAGATCAACAATACCTGCAAGCATGGGGAATGGTCACTGAATTGGAACGCCGTTTCGCCATCAACAACCACCCGGGCGCGGTCCGTTTGCTCGCCTTCCTCAACCGCGCGCATTCGGGGACTTACGCGGATGCCGTGGACAGCCCGACGCGGCCGGCCGTCGTGGCCGATCCCAACTTCTGCCTGAATTACGGCTTCTGTCTGAACGCGGAGTATGAATTGACCAAGGGCTTGGGCGCCTTCACGCGACTGGGCTGGAACGCCGGCCAAACTCCAGGCTGGGCTTATTCGGACCTCGACAAAGCCGCCTCGTTCGGTCTGAGCCTCAAGGGCGATTTCTGGCGGCGCCCGGATGACACCATCGGTTTGGCGGGAATCATCGGCGGAATGTCGCATGAAGCTCAGAAATACTTTGCCGCGGGCGGAATGGGAATCCTAGCCGGAGACGGATCGCTCAATTACGGACTCGAAGAAGGTCTCGAAAGCTACTATAATCTGCGGGTCTGGCGCAATATTCACGCCACGGCGGATTATCAGTATTTTGTCAACCCGGCTTGCAACACGGCGCGCGGCCCGGTATCGGTCGTCAGCCTGAGGCTGCATTGGGAGTACTGAAATTAAGTACGGGCTCAGCAAATGCCTCAACCAGTTGGCTTCTGATTTGGTGGGCATCCCAATTCTGCGCATTTCGCGATTGTCAGCACATGGCAGCGCCGACTTCGCCCCGGCATTCACGCCGCTTTATCCAAAGTCACGGAGACGCGCAAACCCAGCGGCTTCAAAATCTCCTGCAACGATTCCAAACTCGGATTGCCGTTCTTGGAGAGAATTTTGTAGAGGCTTGGCCGTTTAAGTCCGACGCGACCGGCAAGGCTTCCTATGCCGTCGCCCGTCTCAACCACGTCTCTGAGCGCAATCAAAAAAGCCGCGCTGTCCTTTTGCGCAAGCACCTGCGCGAGATAATCGGCGGCGTAGGCCGGTTCTTGCAGCCGTTTCAGCAAATCATCCCTATAATTCTTAAGGCGCATTACTTGTAAAGTGTTGTAATCTATAAGGAAATCAACGGCATTCTTGTCTTGTCATTTCCGGCTTCGCTCCTCATTTTTGTCTCGCGCGATAGCAGGCGCACAACATGAAACAACCCAGGAAAATCTTCGGCACCGACGGCGTCCGCGGCACGGCCAACGTCGAGCCGGTCACGGCCGAAACGGCCCTCAAACTCGGCCAGGCCGCCGGCCACGTCTTCAAAAACCTCGAATCCGAATCCCGCGGCCGGGGCAAATACAAAATCGTCATCGGCAAAGATACCCGCCTCTCCGGTTACATGCTCGAAAACGCCCTCTCTTCGGGCATCCTCTCCATGGGCGTCGATGTCCTCCTCATCGGCCCCCTGCCCACTCCAGGCGTCGCCTACGTCACACGCAGTTTGCGGGCCGACGCCGGCATTGTTATCACCGCCTCGCACAATCCCTACGATGACAACGGCATCAAGTTCTTTCGCGCCGACGGCTACAAGCTCGATGACGTCATTGAGGCGCGCATCGAGGAACTGGTCTTCAGCGGCGAAATCGCGAAGATTCGCCCCACCGCCAGCCAAATCGGCAAAGCCGTCCGCATCGACGATGCGCTGGGCCGCTATATCGAATTCGCCAAAAGCTCCTTCCCACGCCATCTCACCCTCGACGGCCTGCGCGTGGTTGTCGATTGCGCTCATGGCGCCGCCTACAAATCCACTCCCTGCGTCTTGCGCGAATTGGGCGCGCAAGTCACCGTTTTCGGCAACCAGCCCGACGGCTCCAACATCAACAAAGACTGCGGCTCCATGCACCCCGAACACCTCTGCCGCGCCGTCCGCGAGCACAACGCCCACGTCGGCCTGGCCCACGACGGCGACGCCGACCGTGTCCTGCTGTGCGACGAGAAGGGCCTCCTCATCGACGGCGACGACATCATGGCCATCATTGCCCTGGAACAATTGGCCCAAGGCGCCCTGGCGCAAAAAACCCTGGCCACAACGGTGATGAGCAACGCGGGATTGGACGTCGCCATTGAGGCCGCCGGCGGCAAAACCGTCCGCACCACCGTGGGCGACCAGAACGTCCTGGCGGCCATGTTGAAACTGGGCCTCAATTTTGGCGGGGAGCAGAGCGGCCACATTATTTGCCGCGACTTCAGCACGACCGGCGACGGCTTGATCGCCGCGTTGCAAGTTCTGCGCGTTATGAAAACGACCGGGAAACCCTTGTCCGAGCTGGCCCGCTGCTGGACCAAATTCCCGCAACTGCTCACCAACATCGTCGTGCGCGAAAAGAGACCCCTCGAAGATCTCAAATCCGTCGGACTTCTCATGGCCAAAGCCCAGGCCGCCCTCAAACCCGCCGGCGGCCGCGTCTTCCTTCGCTACTCCGGCACGGAGCCAAAAGTGCGCCTCCTGCTGGAGGGTCCCGATGCCGCCGTGCTCCAACTGTGGAACCAAAAAATCTCCGGCGCTTTGAAGGAGGAGTTGGGGTGAGCGGCGATGGGCAGTTTTGACTTGAAATATTTGCTCATCCATGATAGAAGAGATGCTAACTGGTAGAAATTTATGAAAATGACCCGCATCAATCGCCGCCAATTCTTGAAACGTTCAGCGACCGCCACTGGCGCTCTGATGTGGGCCGGCGGCGCCTTCACGCCGGCGCGGGCCGCTGCCAAACGCACCGCCGCGGACCAGGTGACGCTGGGCGGCACCGGCATCAAACTCAGCCGCCTGGGCATGGGCACCGGCAGCGAGAACGGTCTGGTGCAAACCGGCCTGGGTCGCGAAGGATTCAACAGCCTCGTCCAATACGCTTACGACCACGGCATCACGTATTTCGATTGCGCCCAGACTTACCGCACCTTCAACTGGCTCGGCGCCGCCATCAAGGGCCTGCCCCGCGAGAAAATCTTCGTCCAATCCAAAATCGACGTTCAATCCGCGGACATCCTGGCCACCATCGATCATCACCGCAAAGTCCTCGACACCGATTTTGTCGATAGCATGTTGGTTCATTGCATGGTCAGAGCCGGCTGGCCTGAGCAATGGAAAAAGACCATGGACGCCTTCGACGAAGCCAAGTCCAAGGGCTGGATTCGGACCAAAGGCGTTTCCTGCCACACCCTCCCCGCCTTGCGCGACGCCACGGCCTCCCCGTGGAACGAGGTCCATCTGGTGCGCGTCAATCCCCAAGGCGTGCATGTGGACGGGCCACCCGCGGCTTCCTGGGAGGCGGAAGGCCAGCCGCGCGATGTCGCGCCCGTGTTGACCGAGATCAAGGCGATGCGCGCCAAGGGCCGGGGCATCATCGGCATGAAGATTCTTGGCAACGGCAAATTCGTCGATGCCGCCGACCGCGAAAAATCCATCCGTTTCGCCATGTCGATGCCGGAACTGGACGCCGTCGTGATCGGCTTCAAGAGCCGCGCCGAAATTGACGAAGCCATTCAGCGCATCAATTCGGCCTTGGCGGAGAGTTAGACGTCCCGCGGCAAGCCGCATTGAGGCCCGCCGGTCATCCCTTATCTTGCCTGAAGTTGGAAAAGCATCCTTGGCTTGGTCCGTCGCGGCTGCTATTCCATACGACAATGCAGACGTCAACGCGTCCAAAGTTCTGGCCGGTTTGGCCGCTCCTGTGCCTGGCCGCCGCGCCGCTCCCGGCCCAGAACGCGGCTCCGCCCCTGCCGCCGCCCGCGGGCCAGGCCCAGGCTGTTCCCAGGACGCTCACTCCCCCTCCCCGTCCGCAGCCGTTTCGCCGCGTCATCGCGCCCAAAGAACCCTACCTGGCTTTCGACGCCGAGACAAAACGCTACGACGCGGCGCCCGGCGAATCGGTCGCCCCCTTCACCTTCGACGTGACGAACATTTGGACCAACGAAGTTGTCATCCACCGCGCACAAGGCTCCTGCTCCTGTGCGACCGCCCAACTCCCGGAAACCCCTTGGCATCTTGCGCCCGGCGCCAGCGGACGGTTCCAGGCCAAGGTTTCCATGAGTGACAAGATGGGGTTGTCCACCAAGGCAATCACCTTGTTCCTCTCTGCCGGCACGAACACGAACACCCTCACCCACGTCGTCAACCTTGAGGTCAACGTCCCGACGCCTGAGGACCGGCGCCAGATGGCCATAGCCAAGGCGAAGATCGATCCCGACGCCATTTTCAAAGGGGACTGCGCCGCCTGCCATAGCGCCAAGGGGCAGAACACCTTCGGGGAGGCCCTCTACGCCGCCGACTGCGGCATCTGCCACGAATCCTCCCATCGCAACAGCGCCGTGCCGGACCTGCATGCGCTCAAACAAGCGACCGGCTACGAGTATTGGGAAAGGACCATCACCCTGGGCAAAGCGCACACCATGATGCCCGGCTTCGCGCAGGGGCAAGGCGGCCCGCTCAGTGCCGCCCAGATCGACTCGCTGGCCGCCTATCTGAACCGCACCATATCGCACCATCTCTCCTCCTCCAATTCCGTCGCGGCGTCCGTTCCCCTCTCCGCCAGCCCCCAGTAGCCGGGGGCGCATTTCACTTTTTTGGGTAAGTCCCGCTGGCAAGGCAATGCGTTAGGATTTCGGACATTTCGATTGAGAATTGGTCATTGAAAATTTGTTATTGGTTATCGGAAGACGTTCGTCCCTATCCTGGCATGGCATCGGAGAGGTCTTGGGGCGTCATGGCGATACTGCTTAAATGCGCCCAGCAGCAGGGAGGTGGTTTTTCCGCTTGGAATCTCCCCTGCGAAGGCCTACCTTGACGGCATGGCAGGCAAGCCAAAAAAGAAAACGACAGCCCTGATGCTCGGCCTGGGTTTGGATTCCGACGGCCATAAACGCCTGACCACAGGCCCCAATTTCGCCCTCGTCGGCGGCTCCGGCGAAACCCATGCCGCCATGACCGAAAAAGCTCTCAAGATCAACGAAAAGCTCAACGCCAAAGGCAAGCGCCTCGAGGACATCAGCCGCGAGGAGTTCGACGACATCGCCCACTCGGTCGGCCTGCAACGGCGCCCCGAAAAGGAAAAAAACGAGTGACCCGCCCCGCCGCTCCTCTTTGACCTTTGAACCCGCGCGGCACATTAAGTCCCCAGGCCAAGGCCACCGTTCCCACCCATGTGGCCGTCATCATGGATGGCAACGGACGCTGGGCCAAACAGCGCCATTTGCCCCGCGTCGAAGGGCATCGCCACGGCGTCGAATCGGTCCGCTCCATCGTCCGCGCCGCCGGCGAGGCCGGAGTGAAGTACTTGACACTTTACGCCTTTTCCGTCGAGAACTGGAGCCGGCCCAAAGAGGAGGTCGATACTCTCATGCGGTACCTGGCGCGGTTCCTGAAGGCTGAAATCGCCGAGTTGAACCGCAATAACGTCCGCCTCGAAGCCATCGGCCAGATTTACCGCCTGCCCGAATTCGTGCAGGAACAACTGCGCAAAAGCAAAGCCGCGCTCGCCCGAAACAGCGGCCTGACCCTCATCCTGGCCCTCAGTTACGGCGGGCGCACCGAAATCGTCGAAGCCGCCCGCAGCATGGCGCAGAAGGTCAAGGACGGCCAATTGGAACCCGCCGAAATCACCGAGCAACTCGTCTCCCAGCACCTCTACACCAGTTCCTATCCCGACCCCGACCTTCTCATCCGCACGAGCGGAGAGATGCGCATCAGCAATTTTTTGCTCTGGCAAATCTCCTACGCTGAACTGGTCGTCACCCCCACCCTCTGGCCCGATTTCCGCAAACCGCAGTTCTACGAGGCGTTGGAAGAATACACCCAGCGCCACCGCCGCTTCGGCCTGGTTTGAATCGAACCCTTTACCAGTTCCCGTCCACCAGCAGCGAGATGGCGTTGCGCGCCAGATCGTCGGTCAGCATGGGAATCGCCTCCCGCTCCGCGCTGCTCTGATCATTGCCCAGCCGGATATAAGTGCGCCCCTGCACGTTGCGGTCCAAATCCACCTTCCCGCTGTGCGACTCCCTGGCCACGATGTGCGCGACCAGTGTCAGCGTGTACTCCTGCGGCGTCAGCACGTCATTGGTCTGATACGACAGCCCCGTGCGGTCGAAGCGGATGATTTCCCCAGTCAAGAGAATGTCGCCGCCGTCGGAGGTTTCGAGGCGAAACGTCCCGTCCTGCTGGAGCTGGCGGCGCAGGGAGGCGCCCAGGTATTCGGTGACGCGCGGTTCATGGGTGCGATTGGCGAAGGGGTTGACCTTCACGGAGCGGCTGCCGGCGGGCAAGCCGTTGGTCGATCCCAGTTTGTACCCGGCGCAGCCCGCCAGCGCCAGGGCCAGGATGATCAACAGGAGCGGGCGCATGGCATCTCCTATTTGGCGGCCGTGCGCTGCTTGAGGGAATCGATGTGTTCGCGGGCCTGCCTGGCCAGGGGCGAGCCGGCGTCCTTGATGAGCACTTCGTTGTAATAGACCAGCGCGCCGTCCCACTTCTTTTCCTTCTCGTAATACTGCGCCACGCGGAAGTTGCCCCGCGCCTGTTCGGTCTTGAGCGATGTAATCCTGCGCGTCGCCTCCGCCACTCGCGGGTCATCTGGATAGAGGGCGATGAAATCGGTGAAGGTCGCAATGGCCTGGCCGGACATGCTCTGGTCGTAATCAGCCTTGCGGGCCTGTTTATCGTAAGCCAGCGCCTCTTTGAAAAGGGCGTCGGAGGCTATCTTCACCTGCTCGCTGTAGCGGTCGGCCGCCAACTCGTAGGCTTTGACGGCCAGCGGATAGTCCTTTGAATTCATGCGGGCCTGGCCGATGTTCATTTGCGAAGCCGGGGCCAGGTCGCCATAGGGGCCGTAGCGGACAATCTTCTCGAACATGTCCGCCGTTTTGTCCATCGACGGGAAGAAGGGAATATAGCCGAAAATCTTGAACCATTGCCCGTGCAGGAAGCGGACGGCGATCTCAAACTGGCGGCGCTGGACATCGGTGGCATAGGATGATTTGGGATACTTGGTCAGGAGGGTCTCGTAAGCGGTGAACGCCTTTTCATCCAGTTTGCGCTCTTCGTGGCACCGCCCCACCAGAAACTGCGCCTGCGGCGCAAAATCCGACAGCGGCCAGACTTGAATGACCCGCTCGGCGCACTTGAGGGCCAGCTTGAACTTCTTCTGATCGAAGGCCTGTTGCGCCACGGCCAGTTGGTCCTTGGCCCGTTGCCGGTGCCAATCGCCCTTCTCCCCGGGCATCTCGTAGGTCCACCCTTCACCGGGCCGGTAAATCAACGGCGCGGGGCAGCGATAGGGCAGCGCCACCCACAGCAGCAACACCAGGAGTATCCGCGCGAACTTCCGATTCATCTCCCGCATCGTATCCCAGACCCGGACGCCAAGTCAATCATCTCAGTAAATCATGTCCGCCACCGTGCGGTTGGCGGGAATGAAGGGGATGACGTGTTCAGTGTACGGACAGACCACGTCGAGCACATACGGACGGTCGGAGTCGAGCATCTCCTGGAGCGCGCGGCGCAGGTCTTTCTTGTACATGACGCGCTGCGCGGGGACGTTGAAGCTGTGGGCCATGGCAACGTAATCGGGATAAAGCTCGCCGCGCTTCTCCGGGTCGCCCAAATAAGTGTGGCCGCGGTTGCCCTGGAAGAATTTGTCCTCCCATTGCATCACCATGCCCAAGTGCTGGTTGTTGAGGATCATGGCCTTGGCGGCGATGTTCTCGATGTGGGCCGTGGCCAGTTCCTGCACGTTCATCAGGAACGAGCCGTCGCCATCAATATCGACCACCTGCTTGTCGGGCCGCGCCACTTTGGCCCCCAAGGCGGCGGGGTAGCCAAAGCCCATCGACCCCAAGCCCGCGCTGGTCAGGAACTGGCGCGGGTGGGTGAATTTGTAATACTGCCCGGTCCACATCTGATGCTGGCCCACGCCCGTCGTGATGATGGCCTCCCCCTTGGTCAATTCGTAAAGCGTCTCGATTGCCATTTGCGGCAGGATCACTTCGCTCTCGCGGCCTTGGAGGTGGTTCCGCATGTGCTCCGAACGGGACACCTCCTCGGTGACGCCGTAGTGAAAGGGGGCGCGCGCCTTCCATTCCTGGATTTGCTCGCGCCACGCCGTGAATTTTTTGGCAATGGGCCGCCGGCGGATCATTTCGTTGAGCCGGCGCAGGGCGTACTTGATGTCGCTTTCGATGGCCAGTTGCACCTTCCGGTTCTTGTTGTGCTCGGACTGGTCGATGTCGATATGCACAATGGTCCCGGTCCGGCAGAATTCATCGACCTTGCCCGTCACCCGGTCGTCGAACCTCACTCCGAACGCCAGGAGCAGATCGGCCCCGGCCTTGAGTTGCATGAGCGGTTCGTCCGCGCTTTTGCGCTGCTTGAATTCGCCGCTGACGGCCCAATTGGCGAAGGCGGCCCCATGCATGCCCAGCCAGCGCAGCGAGAGCGGATTCGTTTCTGGAAACGCCCCGCAACCCATGAGCGTCGTCGTGACGGGTATCTGCGTCGCTTCGACGAATTGCCTCAATTCGTCCGCCGCGTCACCCGTGATGATCCCGCCGCCGCAATAAAGGACCGGCCGGTCGGCCTTCTCGATCAAGCCGATAATCTCGTTAAGGGCCAGGTCATCGGCCCTCTTGTCCGGGTTGTATCCGGGCAGATTGACTTGACTGGGCCAGATCGGGTGCGTCTTGGCCTGCTGGAGATTCTTGGGAAAATCGATCACCACCGGGCCGGGCCGGCCGGTGCGGGCGATGTAAAACGCCTCCTTGACAATGCGGGCGATGTCGTTGACGTCGGTGATCAGGTAGCTATGCTTGACAATAGGAAGGGTCATGCCGAAGAAATCCGTCTCCTGGAACGCCCCTTTGCCGATCATCGATTGCGGCACCTGGCCCGTGATCGCCACCAAGGGCGCCGAATCCATGTACGCGTCGGCGATGCCCGTGACCAGGTTGGTCGCGCCGGGTCCGCTGGTCGCCATGCAAACGCCCGGCCTTCCGGTGGCCCGGCCGTACGCGCCGGCCGCAAACGCGCCGCCCTGCTCGTGACGGGGCAGAATCGTGCGGATGGTCGAGCGGGTCAGCGACTGATGAATCTCCATGCTCGCCCCGCCCGGATAGGCGAAGAGGCATTCGACCCCCTCGCGTTCCAACGCCCGGACCAGGATGTCGCGCCCCAACATCACCTCTCCGATTTCGGCCTTGGGCGCATTGGTCTTCTTTGTGCGGATTTTTGTGTTCATTTCTTTAGTTGGCTGGCGGGTCCCGGGCCGAAAAAAAGCCCACGACTGAGACCAGCCGTGGGGTAGTTAAATAACCTGCGCTAAACGCGACAAGCCCCCCCGGCGCGGCCGCCCGCTACGACGACGACGCCCGGCAGTTTGACTTGCGGCACCTTGCCTGACATGCCGCAACAATAGCGGAGCCGCCGCCCGCGGTCAAGCGGCGATTTGGCGGGAAGAATGAAATGCGCCCAGCGCGTGCGTGCTTGACGGGCTGAAAAAATTGCTGAAACATGGGGGCCAGGCGGGAGTATCCGCCATTTATGAAATTGATTCGACTTGCCCTCGCAACTTTGGCTCTGACGCTGGGTTTGGCGGCGCTCAACGCTTCCGCCCAATCCAGCCAACAACCCCTGGCGTTCTCCATCCTCATGGAGTACCAATACGAAACCAACACGGTGATCGACGCGGGCGCCGAAACCAACAACCCATCCACCCTCCGCACCCTGCTGATCACCCCGCGCGACGTCCTCAAGGCGATCGGGGTCGATTTGTTTGGCAAGGAATGGACCAATTGGATGGGCGGCAGCCTGGTGCGGCGGGTCAACCTGACCAACGGGACCGAGGGTATCTATCTGCGCAACGGAGCCAAATTCACCAATGTTTCCAGCTTCTTCGGCACGAGCTTCACGAATGATTTCACGGAAGGTGCCCCCGCGGCCTTCCCCGGATTGACCAACAGTTTTTCCCCCCAACTCCCCATCTTTCACGGATGGGTCACCAACGAGGGCGCCACCAATTTCACCAATATCGTGAGCCTCTCGAATGTGCGGTTCATTTCGCTCAATACCACCAACCTCAAATTCAACCTCATCGGTGTCAATCTGGCCGCCTTGCGCAACGGACGTTTTACCAACGTCGCCGGCACGACCGATGGCGTCCATTATTCGCTCCCGGTTGATTCGCTTCTCGTCTCGGCGGTGGGCGATGTTTACATCAATATCTCCACCAATCTTTTTACCAACGCGCAGATATTTGTTTCCGGTCCTGCCCGCGGCACTTTTGGAACCGGATTCCCCACATACTCGCATTTTGCGGGGCCGCCGGGACCATAAAAACCCTTTTTTCGCTGGACATTGGCGGGGGTCTTCCGGTAACCAGTCTCATGCCCAATGCGGAACATTTAAAGATACTTAAGGATGGAGTTGCGGCGTGGAATAAATGGCGGGAGACCGCCAACCACTTGGATCCCAACTTGAGTGGCGCGGACCTCACCCGCGCAAACCTGAGCCACGCCAACCTGAGGGGCGCCGACCTCATCGACGCCAACTTGAGCGATGCCGATCTGAGAGGCGCCGATTTGAGCGATGCCAACCTGGGCGGCGCCAGCCTCAGAGATTGCGATTTGAGCGGCGCCGACTTGACCGGCGCGGACCTGATCGATGCCAACCTGAGTGACGCCGATCTTTGCGATGCCGACTTGGGCCGCGCCAGCCTCAACGACGCCAAACTCCTCGATGCCGACCTCAGCCATGCCAACCTCTGCCATGCCGACCTCTGCCGCGCCGACTTGAGCCGCGCCGACTTGAGCCGCGCCGACTTGAGCCATGCCAATCTGAGCGATGCCATCCTCACTGACGCCATCCTGGTCAATCCCGTCCTGACCGGGGCCAACCTCATCCACGCCGTCCTGAGCGCCGTCAACCTCAGCGGCGTCAACCTCAGCGATGCCGACCTGCGCCGCGCCAACCTCATCCAAGCCGACCTGAGCGACGCCGACCTGAGCCGCGCCAACCTCATCCAAGCCGACTTGAGTGACGCCAACCTGAGCGGGGCCAGCCTGCGTTTTACCAACCTGCGCAATGCCAACCTGAGCGGCGCCAAACTGGACAATTCGTTCTTCACAGGCGCCCGCTTGATCCACACCACCTTCGCCTTCACTTCTCTCAAAGCCGTCAAGGGCCTCGACGCCTGCGAACACGCCGGCCCAAGCTCCATCGATTACTACACCTTGATCAATTCGGGCCAATTGCCCGAAGTCTTCCTGCGCGGCTGCGGATTCGCCGATGAACTCATTCATTTCCTGCCCTCGTTATGGCATGAGCCTGTTCAGTACTATTCCTGCTTCATCAGCTACAGCCATGCAGACGAGTCGTTCGCGCGAAAACTGCATGACGCCTTGCAAAGCCGCGGCATCCGCTGCTGGTTCGATGAACATCAACTGCTGCCCAGCGACGAATTGCACGAAGGCATCGACCGCGGCATCCGGCTTTGGGACAAGCTGCTGCTTTGCTCCTCGGAAGCTTCGCTGACAAGTTGGTGGGTCGATGGGGAAATCAACCGCGCCTTCCACAAGGAAGCGCAGATTTTGAACGAGCAGGGCCAAAAGGTTCTTTCACTGATCCCCCTCGACCTGGATGGCTATTTGTCGAGCGAGGTTTGTCAGCGCGGAAAAAAGGCCCAAATCAACGGCCGGCTCGCCGCAAGTTTCATCGGCTGGAAGAACGATGAGGGCAAATTCAGCGCGGAGCTGGAAAACGTCATCAAAGCACTCCGCGCCGACGCCGGCGCCCGCGAACTTCCCCCCCAGCCGCGACTGTAGCCCAACGCCAGGGCCAAACCATGAATTCTCCAACTTTGAAACCGATCCTCCGCCGCCTCTTGGGCGTGCTCATCCTGCTGGCCGCGGCGTCCGCCGCGCGGGCGGCCGACAGCAGCTATGTCCGCCTCCTGCCCAATGATGGCAACAACGTCTATCCGGCGGCTGGGCTGCTCCGGCAGTGGCCCGCTGAAGGCCCCAAGGAACTCTGGCGCACCAACATCGGCGAAGGCAAGAGCGCCGTCCTTGAAGCCGGCGGCCGCGCCTTCACCGCGACGCAGACCGACGGCAAACAGTGGGCGCTCTGCCTGGATCCCGCCACTGGCAAGACCCTCTGGAAAACCATGCTCGTCACCAACGGGAACCATCACAACGTGACCGGGCCGGTCACCACCCCGGTCATTGACGGCGATCGCGTCTATTACATTCCCTATCAAAACGACCACGGCGACATTTACAAAATTTGCTGCCCGGTTTTCTGCCTGCGCGCCAGTGACGGCGCCGCCGTCTGGAGCGGAGGCACAAACTTCGTCGCCACCGAAGCCTCGACGCCGCTCATCGTGGGCCAGACTCTCTACATCTCCGCGTGCAGCCGCGACTGCGTCCTGGTCGCCGTGGACAAAATGACGGGCCAAATCCTCTGGAAATCAGCCGAACCGGCCGACGCGGGCCACCCGGCCGTTTATGGGGCCGGTTCATCGCTGACCTATCAGGTCGTGGAGGGCATTCCCCAAATCATTATCAGCGTCTATCGGAACGACAACATGGGAGTCAATGCCCAGACGGGCGAGATACTCTGGCACTGGAAGTTGCCGACCCCGGTTTCCGCCGGCCTGGTCAGCACGCCGGTGGCGGTCGGTTCTCGAGTCTTTATGTCGGCCTTCCAAACACCCAGTTCCTGGGGCATCTGCCTGGACATGCAGGTCAAGGACGGCAAAATCGAGGCTGTAACCCGCACCCAGAGCGACAAGCTGCAATGCAACGCCTACCACACCGTCTCAATTGTCGATGGAGCCGTCTTCGGTTTCGGCTTGGGCGACACGCAGGAAAGCCTCCAATGCACCGATCTCGAAACCGGCGCCCTGCTTTGGGAGCAGGCCGGGCCCGACTGGACCCGCAAGAACAACCTGACCGTCGCCGACGGGCTGATTTTCGCCCTCACCAAAAAGGACGAACTGGTCATGGCCGAGGCGAACAAGACCGGATACAAGGAATTGGGCCGCGTGAACCCCGGCATCAAACTGGGCATCCAGCAGCAACCCACAGTTTTCAACGGCCGTCTCTACCTGCGCGGCAACGACACCGTGGTCTGCTACCAAGTCGCCGCCCCGCCCGCAAAGTAAGAAGGCAGCGACGCAAGGGCAAAAGGCACAAATCCAGCAGTGATTCGATAACCCACGGGCGCATCTCAATTTTGGGACAAAGGCGCGCGCCGTCAAGGGGTGAAACGACAATACACTGGGGGGAAATGACGAATGTCTAAGACATTAGTCATTCCGGCGCCTCCGTGCCCGCCGGATTGCGAAAAACTGAGATGCGCCCACAGCCCGCGGAACATCCGCCGCCGCCTGGCTATTACTTGATTTGGATGTTATCGAGTGCTTTCTGCATGGCGCTGTTCATGTCCTTTTGCGCCTTCTGGAAAATCTCCGGTGTAAAACACTCAATCCCTCCATTGGCCGTTCTCCGCGCAAACGCCACCGCCGTATTGGAATCGGGCGGCCGCCATGTCGTATGCACGGTGGTCACCCCCTGATGGCGCGTGACGACATAAGACGCGGCAAAAACCGGCCATCCACCCATATCCTTGTTGAAATCACCCACGCTCGTCACTGAAAGCTGATCGACTGTGACGCTGCCAGGCACCGATGATGCTTCTTCGGACGCCAAATAACCGCTCAAGGCCGGCGTCACATCAGTCGTGGAGGGTTTGGGTCCGCCTCCATCCTTTTGACACCCAGCCAGAAACAGGACAATTACCCCCATTGGAGCAGAGAACTTTATCATACGTGCCTCTTGATAGCAGGACCCGTGCCAGGCGGATGATTCCGAGGCAACTGTTCAGGACGCGTCCCGGTAGGGCGAGGCTCCCGCCCAGCCGGTGCGTCGCAGGTCAATGGGCTCGGCGGGAGCCTTGCCCTACCGGGGCTGAATAGTTGCATTCCGAGAAGCGGCGACTGCGGCGGCCGGAGGGGCGAGCGCCGCCAATCCCCAGAATTCCCCCTCACGTCATAGGTCATAGGGGTCAAACCGTACTATTGGCTTGAGTCGTAGGGGTCAAACCGTACTATTGGCTTGTTCATGTTCTTTTCTCCATAGATATAACGCTGCGTTGAGTGTTTGGCGCGTGCCCATGTGCAAGCGCGTCGCAAGCCAGCGGATCGGGACGGTGGTCTCC
>Ga0224555_1000563_pt1 | contig 56653 bp, 55 predicted proteins | sample 714S23034metaG_FD_180687 | JGI IMG/M metagenome (GOLD analysis project Ga0224555, IMG submission 180687) | Peat soil microbial communities from Stordalen Mire, Sweden - 717 S2 30-34 | ecosystem: Environmental > Terrestrial > Soil > Wetlands > Peat | place: Sweden: Norrbotten County, Stordalen... | reverse complement strand
ACCGGCGCGCGCGGCGCTTGCGGTGGCCCCATATCGGTGGAGTAGCGATTTCTTGCCTCCCAAATCGTTTGAAAACACCAGCGCGACCAAAGCGGATGCCGCTGTCGGGAATTTTGCAAGAGGCTACAAGGTCTATCTAATTTGCCATAGAAATAATAAAAATCCTTCGTCATCATCAATCACTTTCACTCAATTCCTAGATTCCCACACATCCCCGCAGTAATTCACACGCTGTTTCCTGTACCCTACTGGCCTACACTTTTCAGGTATGGCCACTCTTCCCAACCTGGCATTCGACACCGGCCTACCCGCCAATGTTGAAGCCGAAAAAACCATCCTCGGCGCTATCCTGCTGGACAACGCCGCGCACGCCGAGGCCAAAGAAAAGCTCAACGAGGACGACTTCTCGCTGGACTCGCACCGCCGCATCTTCCTGCGCATGACCGAGCTGATGGACGCGCAGCGGGCCGTGGACATTGTGACGCTGGCCGCCGAACTGGACCGTTACAAAGAGCGCGACGCCATCGGCGGCGTGGCCTACCTGGCTTCACTCACCGAGGGTTTGCCGCGCCGCCCGGTGATCGAAGAGTACATCCGCATCGTCAAGGACAAGAGCCTGCTGCGCAAGCTGATGCTGATCTGCTCGGCAGCCATCGCGCGCGCCGCCGACCAGGGCGAGACGGCTCTGGAGGTTCTGGGCGCCGCCGAAGCGCAACTGATGGAGGTCAGCGAAAAAGGCCTCACCGGCGGCTTGCAGAGCCTGGAAAAGATCGTCGAAGGCTCCTTTGGCAACATCGACAATTTGTATAAGCAGAGCCGCGAGGTCACCGGCCTGGCCACTGACTTCACCGAATTCGACCGCATGACCAGCGGCCTGCAAAAGGGCGAGCTGATCATCATCGCCGCCCGCCCCTCGATGGGCAAAACCGCGCTGGCCATCAACATCGCGCAGAACGCGGCCGTCAACCACGCCGCCACGGTGGCCGTCTTCAGCCTGGAGATGAGCAAGGAGTCGCTGCTGCGCCGCATGCTGGCCTCGCAGGCCTGGGTGGACCAGCAGAAGCTGCAAAAAGGCTTTTTGGGCCGCGAGGACCACGACAAGCTGACCAATGCGCTGGGTCTGCTGGTTGATTCGCGCATTTTTATCGACGACACGGCCGGCATTTCGCTGGCCGAAATGCGCGCCAAAGCGCGGCGGCTGAAGCAGAACGCCGGCGGACTCGACCTGGTGGTGGTGGATTATTTGCAGTTAATGTCGGCCACTCTGCCTTCCAACAACAAAAAGGGCTACGAAAACCGCACGCAGGAGGTCTCGGCGATCTCCCGCGGCCTGAAGGCGCTGGCCAAGGAGCTGAACGTGCCGGTGGTGGCGCTCTCCCAGCTCTCCCGCGCCGGCGTGCAGCGCAAGGACGACCATCGCCCCATGCTCAGCGATCTGCGCGAGTCCGGCTCTATCGAGCAGGACGCCGACGTGGTCGCCTTCATCCACCGCGAGTCCTACTACAACCGCAACGAGGAGATGAGCGAGGCCGACAAAGCCAAGTCGGAGATCATCATCGAGAAGCAGCGCAACGGACCGACCGGAACGGTTCACTTGAACTTCGTCGCCCGCTTCACGCGGTTTGACAATCCGGAGTCGGAGCACGAGGTGTGAGGATGCAGCTTGTTATGGCCATAAATTATGGCTATAATGGCAAGCATGGTCGTCAGTACCGCGGAAGCCAGAAACCGTTTGACCGAGCTGATTCGGATCGTCGAGGACGGCGAGCCGGTGGTCATCACCCGCCATGGCCGCCCCGTCGCGCAGCTTGGGCCGCCGCCAGCCGAGAGCCGCAAGGCGCGTTTGGGCGGCATGAAGGGACGTATCCGCCTGCTGCCCGGCTGGGATGATCCCATCACCGAAGAAGAGCTTCTGGGTGAGGACAGTTGAGCGATGAAGTTCCAGCTCGCGGGTACTTGCTCGACACGCATACGGCGATCTGGGCGCTCGACACTCCGGAGTTGCTCACTGCCTCGGCGCGCAAGGCAGTTCTGGCTGGTCCGAATGTGTTGAGCATGGTCTCCTATTGGGAGGTCATGCTCAAGAGCATGAAGGGCAAGCTCGATGTAAGCGATCCGCGCGCCTGGTGGTTCGATGCGCTGGATCAACTGGCCGCTACTCCTCTGCTTCTGCGCCCGCAGCACGTCGCCGGAGTTTACGCGCTGCCGCCGATTCACAAAGACCCCTTCGACCGAATGCTGATTGCCCAGGCTACGGCGGAAGGATTGGCGCTGGTGACTACCGACGGAGAGATTGCGCGGTACGCTTCAAAGATACTGCGCGTAGTTGGGTGAGGAACGAAGCCAAATCTTGATCTAAATTCTTGCCTTACGGCTCATTCAGAATCAGCGCAATGCGGCCTACGATCAGTTCGCTGGGCGGCTCGCCGTGCTTCACTTCGAGCAGGTCCACGGGGTAGGCGATGTTGTGCGGGCGCAGCACCAGCCGGTTGGCGACAAAGTCCACATAGCGCAACCACAGGCGCGAGCCGTGGCGCACAGCGTAGAGGTTGGGCCGGTTGGGCCGGTAGGGAATCAGCGAGTTGTAATGGCGGTCGATCAGCGTGAGCGCCTCGGGCAGAATCAGCGGCTCCATCGGCATGGCGTCGGCGGCGGAGATGCGGACGGCCACGAATCGCTGCCAGGCGCGGCGCGGGGTCGAGACGCGCGTGCGAATCGACTGCAGCAGACCGGCGGGCAGGTGGAGCATGGTCTGCGCGGCCGAGGCCCGGATGAAGGGCTCAAAGAGCGCCGCCGTATGGGAGACGACCGGAACCGTACCGCCTTCGCCGGCCGGCAACTCCTCGCTAGAGAAGTTCGTGGGCAGCAGATCGCCGGCCGTCATGTGCTGCGCCGCCAGAATCCGGTCCAGCGCCTCCAGCGAAAGCTGCCGCCGGCTGTGCAGGAAATTCGACAGATGCGATTGCCCAAAGCCAGTCTGGCGCGCCAGCAGCGAGACGCTGACGGTGCCCCGCTGTATCCTGCGCAGCAGTTCCATGCGGAGCCGCTCATGCATTTGGGTAAAGTTCATCTGTGGATAATCCGCCACCAGCAATGGGAACGAACGGTTCCCATTTTCCTCCTGCAAACCTGGGTGGGCCGAGTGGCCTTCATTGTCGGCGCTTCTCCAGAAAATGGAAAGCGCGGAAGCAGAAAGCTGCTGAGAGAGATTGACGCAAGAGAACCATCTTTCTAGATTAGTTTTACTTAATCTCGTAGTGGCCTGTGGGAATTTTTTAGAAACGCTTCATTGCCGCAAGGCTGAATCGGACAGTTTCTTGTCCCTTTCAGCGGACAATGAACAATTGCCGGGAGATACAAATCTCTTCCGGCCTTCATATTCCCCCCCCAAAGCGCTCAGCAGAGGCGTTCGGGGATGGCCAAAACGATCTTCCGGGATCTGCGCGCTATGAGCATGACAAAAAACGAGAGAATACGGGCGGCTATCCCCCATCAGGGCAAAAGAACCCTGAGCAGCTATGCCCGGTTTTTCCTGCATCGAGGAGACAGAATGAAACAGCAAAATCCTCGGGAGAGCACGGGAATACGGAGAATTCGTCATGGAATTGCGCGTGCATTTGAAAATTTGCGAAGGGTGCGGCTGTCTTTGGTACCGCGCCCAAACCCAAGGGAGCGTGTACTGCCACAGATGTGAGGAGAAGCTGAAGGACTTTCCAACGCCTGAAAGCCGCAAACGGCGCGGGCGCCCGGCGCGCAAGACGCTGGTTCGGGTCTGGGCAGTGGCGGCAACAACCGGAGGTGCGGAATGAGCGCAGCCCTTCAGTTGCCAATGCTTTGGGGAGTGAGCAGTCCACAACGGGCCGAGTACGAAGAGCGGAGGAGATGGGACGAGCCGGCGATTGCGCCGACTGCAAAACCGGCCGCAAAAGCGCCTGCCGCCGGACCGGTCGTCAGCCTGGGCTTTTACCGGAAGCATACGGAGAGCCTGTTGCGGCGTTACCTCTACGCCTCCATGCAGGTGGGCAGAGCGCCGAACATCCTGGGCGATCCAATCGCCCGGGGATGGTGCTCCAGCCGCCCCGTCCGCACCTTCGAGGACGCAGTCATCTTCGTTCTCGACGTGGAGAATTGCCTGAACCAGCTGGGTTCGCTGGACCGTATGCTGATCAGCCGCATTGTGCTGCAGGAGTACACCCAGGCCGAGACGGCTCAGATGCTGGGAATGTGCGTTCGCACCGTCAGCTACAAGCTGCCCGCCGCCCTGGACCGGCTGACGGAAAAGCTGCTGAAATCCGGCCTGCTGGTTCTGCCGCAGTAGGCGCTGAAAGGCCAACAGAAGAAGGGGGGCGCGCATGGTAAGGCGCTCCCCTTCCCAATCTTGTTGAGTTTCCGGAATACAGGCAGAAATACGCGGTAGAATCGACTTTCTAAGGGAGAAGATCGATTCCATGCATTCACTGCCTCGCTCAGCCACTTTCCTGGTTCTGCTGGCCGCCGCCGCGCTTGCCGCCCAGTCGCCTGCTCTGAAACCCACCACCGCGGCGGATGCGCCCAATCGCGACACCAGCTACATCGACGCCCAGGGAACGGCGCACGTCACGCGGGTTGTTCCCATCCCGGCAAGCCTCAGCGACCCGGCGCAACATTTGCTGAGCCGCGCCGAGCCGGATCAAGGCCCGCCGGAGCCGCTGGCCCAGCGCCGCGCCCGGACCGATGCCTGGGCGGTAACGGCCGCCGCTGCCTGGAGCAAGCTCTGCCCCAACCAGCTCGTCGAAGACAAGATCGCCGGCGTTCCGGTCCGCATCATAACTCCAGAAGCCATGCCCGAGGCCAACCGCGACCGGGTGCTGCTCGACCTGCACGGCGGCGGCTTCGACTCCGACTCCGGCTCCTATACCGAGTCGATTCCCATTGCCGGCTACGCCAAAATCAAGGTCGTCGCCGTGCTCTACCGGCTGGCCCCCGAGCATCCCTTTCCCGCCGCCGTGGACGATTCTGTCGCCGTCTACCAGGAACTGCTCAAGACCTACAAGCCGGAGCACATCGCCATTTATGGAACCTCCGCCGGAGCCATCCTGACCGCCGAAGTCGCCGCCCGGCTCAAGCAACTGGGGCTGCCGCTGCCCGCGGCTCTGGGCATCTTCAGCGGCATGGGCGACTTTGCCCGCGACGGCGACTCGATCGCGCTCTATGCTCTGCGCGGCTTCGCCGGACCCCTCGACCCGCCCAGCGCAGGCCCGCACGACTCTCATTACGTGACCACCACCGACCCCAGGGATCCGGTCCTCTCGCCCATCTACTCCGACCTGCGCGGCCTGCCGCCCACACTCTTCGTCACCAGCGGGCGCGACCTGCTGCTGAGCGGCACAGTCAACTTGCATCGCGCCTACCTGAACGCCGGCGTCGATGCGCGCCTGGTGGTCTACGACGCCCTGCCCCACGCCTTCTGGTATGACACGAAGCTGCCGGAGTCGATTGAAGCCAACAAGCTGATGGCGGATTTCTTTGTGAAGCAACTGGGCAAGTAGAATGCAATCCCGAAAACGAACCTGCCGATCCGATCCTTCCCGGCGTAGTTCCAAAAAACAAATTCAAAAAAGGTGAAAATAGTTCTTGACACTCTAAACTCTATTATGTAGAGTACTCCTTATCGAAGACAACTCTGGAAATCACCAGAACCTCCAAGGAGAATTGAAATGACCGCAAACGCTGAAGAGTTGGAACTGAAAGACAGGCTGAGCTTGATCGAGAGCATGATCGCCGAGGGCCGGCGCACCACCGAAAGCTGGGGCTGGACCTTCGTCCTCTGGGGCGTGGCCTACTACGTCGCCATCGCCTGGTCCGCCTGGGGAATCTGTCGTACGCTGGCCTGGCCGGTGACGATGGTAGCAGCCAGCGTGCTGACAGGTGTGTTTGCCTCCCGCCAAAAGCGCAGCCGCCCCAACACCACCCTCGGCCGCGCCATGAGCTCGATCTGGATTGCCATGGGCGTCTCCATGTTTATTGTCACGATGTGTCTCGCCATCAGCGGCAGGTATGACCTGCACGTTTTTGTCGCGATTATCGGGGCGATGCTAGGCATGGCCAATGCCACCTCCAGCCTGATTCTCAAATGGAAGATGCAGTTTGCCTGCGCGGTGGTCTGGTGGGCAGCGGCCGTGGTTGCATGCTTTACTTCCGAAGTCGAGACAGGAATTGCGTTCCTGGCAGCGCTCTTCTTCTGCCAGATCGTCTTCGGCATCTATGCAATGATCTGCGAATCCCGTAGACGCAATCAGGGGGCGACCCATGCCTGAGCTGCCGGAGCTGAATCCTGTGATCCACGGGAAGCTGCGCCTGGCCCTGCTCTCGCTGCTGGTTGGCGTGGAAGAGGCGGAGTTTACCTGGCTGCGCGCGAAGACCGGCTCGACCGACGGCAACCTGGGCGCGCAACTTCTGAAACTCGAAGAAGCCGGCTACGTTTCGGTGGAAAAGAAGTTTGTGCAGCGCAAGCCGCAGACTCTGTACCGCATGACCGAAGCCGGCCGCGCCGCGCTGACCGAATACGTTCAGGCGCTCCGGCAACTGCTGGGCGGAGCCATCTGAACTGGAAGAAAACGAAAGGAAATCGGACCATGAAGATCGAGACCGCAAATCAAATGCGGCATATGGCAACGGGGATACTGATTGAAGCCGGTTTTGGAGCCGTATGGTTTTCCATCGCTCTGAGCTGGGAAGGAATGTTTTCAGCAGGAAATCCCGCTGCCGTTGCAGTGCGAGTCTGTTTGCTGCTCCCAGTCCGTTGCCTGCTGCCAGCCGCCTTCTGGCTTTTCAAGCAATCTGGCCGGTTTCCGCGGGCGCAGACGATGCCGCCGTGGCGCGGGAAACTTTTCCTTATCATTTTTACGACCTATTTTCTCTTTGGCGTATCGGCATTCGTTCTGCAACGCCTGCACCTGGAGGCGTATATCGTCTCCGTGCTGGCGATCTTCGTGGGGGCGCACTTTCTGCCCGAAGGACGGCTGCTCGGCAATCATCCAATGATGGCGACCGGAGTGGTCATGATGTTCTGGGCCATGGCCGCCATGGTCTCTCTGCCCATTGCGCATCTGGCCAGCGTCACCGCTGTTGGTTGCGGGCTGATCCTGTGGCATAGCGCGGCAATTATTCTTGCGGCGGCGATGGATGGATTGCGCCGGCGGATTCCTGACGAGGTATCTCTGGTCCAGTAAGGCTCTTCCGCACCCGCTCCATGATCCCCAGATAGTAGGCCAAATTGTGGATCGTGTTCAGCGTGCCGGAGAGCGCCTCGCCGGATTGCATCAGGTGGCGCAGGTAGGCCCGCGAGTAGCGCCGGCAGACGGGGCAGTTGCAGGCCGGATCGGGCGGGTCTTGATCTTCGGCGTAGCGCGCGCCCTTGATGTTCAGCCGCCCCTCGCTGGTGAAGAGCAGCCCGTGGCGCGCCGCGCGGGTGGGCAGCACGCAGTCCATCATATCCACGCCCATGCGCGCGTAGGCCTCGATCTCGTCCGGGTAGCCCACGCCCATCACATAGCGCGGTTTATCGGCGGGCAGAACGGTGAGCGCCTCGGCGATCATCTCCATCGTCAGTTCACGCGGCTCGCCCACGCTCAGCCCGCCAATCGCGTAGCCGTCGAAGTCCATCTCCACCAGCCGCTCGGCGCTCTGGCGGCGCAGATCGCGATACATTCCCCCTTGCACAATGCCGAAAAGACTCTGCGTGCGGCCGCCCAGTTCCTGAAGCCAGGGAACCTCATGGCAATGCGCGCGAAAATGGTCCAATGACCGCCGCGCCCAGGCCATCGTCAGTCGCAGACTCTCTTCCGCACGGCTGCGCTCGGCGGGGTATTCCGTGCACTCGTCGAAGGCCATGCAAATGTCCGCGCCCAACGCGATCTGCACATCGATGGAATGTTCCGGAGTAAAGAAATGACTGCTCCCGTCCAGGTGCGAACGAAAGCTCACGCCCTCATCGCTGACCTTGCGCAGCGCGCTCAGGCTGAAGACCTGAAAGCCGCCCGAATCGGTCAGCAACGCCCGCGGCCAGCTCATGAAGCGGTGCAGCCCGCCCATGCGCCTTATCGCCTCGTGGCCGGGGCGCAGATAGAGGTGATAGGTATTGGCAAGAATGATCTCCGCGCCGAGGGCTTCCAATACATCCTGTGCCACAGCCTTCACCGTTCCCAGCGTGCCCACCGGCATAAAGACAGGCGTTTCGACGCTCCGGGGCGGCAGATGCATCCGCCCCCGCCGTCCGCCGCTCGCGCTTGTTGCCAGTACGTTGAATTCAAGACTCACCAGACGATTCTACCGGGCGGCCCAGGCTTCGCTTTCAACCGGGACTACCGCGTCGGATTCGGCTTTCGCGGCTTCGATCAATTTGGTGAGAAGTTGCCCCACAGTCTTTGCGACTCCGGGAACGACAGCTTGCGGCGCAATCTCGTTCAACGGAATCAGGACAAAGGCGCGCTCCGACAGGCGGGGGTGAGGAATCACCAGCCCCTGCTCGCGGATTTCGAGGTCGCCATAGAGCAGAATGTCCAGGTCCAGCGTACGCGGGCCGTTGGCGATGCCCGCAGCCCGGTCGCGGCCAAATTCCTGCTCGATGGCCAGCAACCTCTCCAGTAGCTCCCGCGGCTCCAGCGCCGTCTCCAACTCGACTACCGCATTCACAAACCGCGGCTGCTCGGCAAATCCAACCGGCGCGGTCGAGTAAAGCGACGACCGGCAGACCACCCGCCCCAGCGATTCCAGGCGCAAGGCCGCCGCTGCCAGAGTCGCCTCCGGCGCGCCCGCCCAACTGGCCAGGTTCGCGCCCATCCCAATGTAAGCGGTACGCATAGACTCTCAGAGTACAGCGGTTGAGGGAGTGCGGCCTATCAGGCCACCGCTGAAACCTGCATGAAATCCAGCGCGCGGCTCAGATAAGCCTTCAGTTCCCGGCGGTGAACCACCGCGTCCAGAAAGCCCTTTTCCAGCAGAAACTCGGAGCGCTGAAAGCCCTCGGGCAGCTTCTGGCGAATCGTCTGCTCGATCACCCGCGGGCCGGCAAAGCCGATCAGAGCGCCTGGCTCGGCGATATTCAGATCGCCGAGCATGGCAAAGCTGGCCGTCACGCCGCCGGTGGTGGGGTCGGTCAGCACGCAGATGTATGGCACACGCGCATCGTCCAGTTGCGCCAACGCCGAGGAGATTTTGGCCATCTGCATCAGGCTCGCCACGCCCTCCATCATGCGCGCCCCGCCCGAAGCCGCAACAATGATCAGCGGCGTGCGGCCCACCCGCGCGCGATCCACGGCGCGAGCAATTGTCTCACCCACAACGGCGCCCATCGAGCCGCCGATAAAGCTGTACTCCATCGCGCTGAGCACCACCGCATGCGGTCCCAGCCGCCCAATCGCGTTGAGAATCGCGTCGTCCAGCCCGGTCTTCTCCCGCGCCGTGCGCAGCCGCTGCTTATAGGGTTTCACGTCAGTAAAGTTCAACGGGTCGGTCGAGCGCAGCCCGCCGTCTACCAGCTCATAGCCCGGATCGAGCAGCAGATCGATCCGCTGCCGCGCGCCGATCTTGAAGTGGTGCTGGCATTTGGGGCAGACATTCAGGTTGGCGGCAAGCTCCGCCTTCCAGAGCGGCGCCCGGCATCCCAGGCACTTGATCCACAGTCCCTCGGTGCGCACACGCGACTCCGCCGCGCCCCTCAGGCCGGAACCGTACTCCTCACGCTTGAACCAGGACATTCAACCTCTTTCCAGTTCTCAGTTCTCAGTTCTCAGTTTAAAAGTGCCTGTTCAAAGAGATTTGCATTGTGATCACGGATCTCGGCTGAGAACTGACAACTGAGAACTGAGAACTGACCACTGTTAAAACTCGATCCCGCGCTGCGCCAAAATCCCCTTCTGGTAAGCGTGCTTCACCTCGCGCATCTCGGTCACCGTATCGGCCAGCTCCACCAGCAGCGGGTGGGCATTGCGCCCGGTCAGAATCACATGCACCATCTCCGGTCGCGAGCGCAGCGCTTCGGCCACCACCGCCGCGTCCAGCATTCCGTAGCTGATCGCGTAGTTGATCTCGTCCAGCACCACCATATCCCACTCGCCGGAGTCGATGGCCGCGCGCGCCTCGGCCCAGGCCGCCTGCACCAGACGAATGTCCTCCGGATCGGTCTCCGCGCCGCCGACTTTCACAAAACCCCGGCCCATCTGCTTGAGTACGAACTTGTCGCCGAAGGCCTCCACCGCGTCCAGCTCGCCGTAATGCCAGGAGCCTTTGAGGAACTGCAACATCAGCACTCGCATCCCGTTGCCCACGGCGCGCAGAGCTGTTCCCATGGCAGCGGTCGTCTTGCCCTTGCCGGGTCCGGTGTTAATCAGAATCAGTCCGCGTCGCGAATCGGTCATCACAGTTCTCAGTTCTCAGTTCTCTGTTCTCAGTTCTCTGTTCTCAGTTCTCTGTTCTCAGTAAAAACCGGCCTACTAGGAAAACTTGGAGAGCAACTGCCGGTTCGCAATCTTCATTGTACTGGGATACCGGTGGCGGAAATCTGACAACTGAGAACTGACAACTGGGAACTGGCGTTCAGTGTCCCGCATGGTACGGATGGCCGGTCAGAATCGCATAGGCGCGGTAGATCTGCTCGGCCATCACCAGCCGCGCCAAGGAGTGGGCCAGCGTCATCGGCCCCAGCGAGAGCAGCAGTTGTGCCCGTCCCCGCGCCGCCTCTGACCACCCGCTGGCCGGCCCTACCGCGAAGACCATCTGCTGCGCCCCCTCGTCGCGCCGCGCACCCAGCCACGCGGCAAAGGCCTCCGAAGTCATCTGCCGCCCGCGGCTGTCCAGCAGCACGGCCACGGCGGGCGTCCGCCCCTCCAGCCGTTTCAGCCAATCCAGCAGCGCCTCCTCGGTGCGAAAGGGCTCCGCCTTGCAGCGCGCAAAGCCCGAGCAGCGCCCCAGGTAGACCTCAGTCAGGGCGTTGAATTCGTCCTTCGAGCCGGTGCGCGCGCCGATGTGCGCCAGAGTAAGGTTCATGGAAGAGAGCATATCCCACTGCACCTCGAAGAGTGCATTGCGGCCAACTCGATGGGCGCGGAGCCTCTGCCGCAAGGGCTCTGGCGTACCGTTACGAACTGTCCCAAAAATAGGAACCATTGCCCATTATTGGGATTCGTGGCGAAATTTCTACAGATATTCATATTCTGTATCATTTTGACCATGGATCGCAATTCTAGTAACCCATTTATTTTCAGCAACAAAACAACTATTTTCACTCTCTTGCGAGAATGGCAATCAACCTGCAACTTCATCTCGATAAGTCATGCCATGCTTTTTTGGGAGTAGCGTCCACACCCCCCACCGAGACGCTGAAGCACAAAAAGCGGATTGAGAAGCTTCCCGAACCGGGCTTCCGGTCCCAACAGACTTTTTTGGAGGAACTCAATGCGATTTTTCCGGCTATACAGTGCGATGCTAACCATTGTCGCAGCTCTCATGCTCATTGCGGCGTCTGTCTGGGCGCAAGAAACAACAGCCGGCCTGCAGGGCACGGTCAAGGATCCTTCTGGCGCGATAATCCCCTCCGCACAGGTGGTTGTCACGGGATCATCTCTCGTCGGTTCCAAGCAAGTCGTAACCGATTCCAGCGGCTACTATCATTTCTCCAACCTTCCGCCAGGCACGTATATCCTCACCGTCAAGGCAGAGGGCTTTGATACCCTCAAACGCGAGGGTTTGGAGCTTGAGGTGGGCCATCTTCCGACTGTGAACTTGGAGCTCACAGTCGGCGCGGTGAAGACCGTGGTCATCGTCAACACCGAAGGCCCGATGATCGACACCACCACCAACACCACGTTGACCAACATTCCCTCGGAAGAACTGAAGGCTCTTCCCCACGGCACTTCGTTCCAGTCGGTTATTCAATTTTCTCCGATGGCGCGCAACGAGCCGCTGATGGGAATGGGAGTTAATAGCCAGAACGGCACCGTGAACGGAGGAAGCGGAGGCACCTCTCCGGGCAATGGCAGCAACGGCGGCCAGTTCGGCTTCTCCGTGGGCGGCGGCGGCGATTCGGAGAATGCCTATCTGGTGGAGGGCCAAGAGACGGCCAACATCATCGGCGGCTATTCGCATACCAATGTGCCCATGGACTTCATCCAAGAAGTGGAGATGAAGACCTCCGGTGTTGAAGCCGAGTATGGCGGCGCGATGGGCGGGGTTATCAATGTCATCATGCAGAAAGGCACGGATCATTGGCACGGTTCGATCTTTTCTACGTTTGAAAATCAGAATATGGATGGATCGCCAAATGCATTTTCGCGTTATGATCCAGCTGGCGTAACGATTCCCGCTGGAGCCAACGGTGTTCCGAACGATCCGAACTATCAAAATTATCAGCCGACGAAAGATAAAACCGCGGATGTCTTTCCTGGTGTCACGTTGGGCGGCCCGCTGTTCGGATTACTGCCGAAGTTCATTACCGATCGCATTGGCACAAACTTGAAGGATCGCGTTTACGCGTTTGTGGCCTTCAACCCTGAATGGACTACGGAAGAGCGCAAAGACAACTGGCTCAACTATGGTGGTGGGCTCGGAGAATTGTCCTTTAGTCAGAACCAGCAGACCTACTATAGCTATGCTCGCCTGGATGCTGCTATCACCCAAAAGATTCGAGTATTCGGATCGTGGCTCTATCAGGGACAAGAAGAGACTGGCGAGCACCTCCCTTACGCTGATTCGACTAACGGACTGCTCAATGTCAGCACATCGAATGCTCCTATTGACTATGCTCACGCCATGGGAAATGCCGCTCCGAACATTACCGTTAATACCGGCGCCGACATCACTTTGACCAAGAGCATGGTTTCAACGACTCGTTTTGGATACTTCTTCGAAAACTACCATGACTATGGTTTCTTGACCCCCGCAGACGCTTGGGTATTCTGGGTCTCTGGTGAAGGTCAGCAAGCACTTTGCCCCTCCGGTACTTTGCCAGCCAATTGCCCGGCATGGCCGGCAAGTTTGAGCCAATCCAGCGGCACGGAAAATACTGCGTATAATTCGGAGACGCGCCGCAATGCCAACAAGCATATCCAGTTGGATGAAGCGATCTCCTGGTATAAGTCCGGTAAGACGATTGGTACGCACAACGTTAAATTCGGCTATCAGCTTAACCGCGAATCCAACGACATCTTCCAGAACAATAATACTCCGGAAATCCAACTCTTCCCAGGTGCCGTTACGCTACCATCACCTTCCACAGCAACGGCTCAGACCTATAGTGTTCAAACGTCCGTAGGAACCGCTGCTTGCCAAGCCGAAGTGAATGCGTACGGGAAAAGCTATGGCGTGTACGACGGTACAACCGGTGCTCTGACTGGTTGCACCGGTACTTATGGTTATGCGACAGTGTACGATTCTGGCACTGAAGGAACGGCGATCAGTTACAACAACTCGTTTTTTGCCCAGGATGCATGGACCCTCGGCAAGGGACTCACAATCAATGCCGGAATTCGAATTGAAAAGGAATTTCTGCCTGCGGATAAGGCGCCCGGCGGAACAGCTGCACCGAATCCAATCAGCTTTGGATGGGGCAGCAAGATTGAACCGCGCGTTGGCGTTGCATGGGATGTCTTCCAAAACGGAAAGATGAAGGCCTTCGGCGAATATGGTGTCTTCAACGACATCATGAAGCTGAATCTGGCTATCAGTTCGTTTGGTGGTCAGTACTGGCAGAATTGCACTTATTTGATGAATTCGCCGAACTACCAGGAAATCGATCCCACCTTCGATTCAAGCAATCGGTATTGCAATGGCAGTCCTTCAACTCAGCCGAACTATGCTTCAGGAACCGCACCCAGCGCCACCGACTTCCCGTTCGTGGAAAACGCGAATTATCGCGCCAATGAGGGTGCGGTGCCCAATATCAAGCCCTATCGCCAGCATGAAACCGTCTTTGGCGTGGATTACCAACTCAACCCGAATCTGGCCTTTGAAGCTCGCTGGGATCGCCGCCGTCTGGACCATGCAATTGAAGACGCGGCCATCTACATTCCTTCCATGGGCGGAGAAGTATTTGAGATCGTGAACCCCGGCGAGGGAGCGAACGACTCATTTAACGACTATTACAAGTACCTTACCGGCACGGAAGGCGATTGCACCGGTTGCCAACCGAATCCCAAGGCGGTTCGTAGCTATGATGGCTTGGAGTTTAGCCTGAAAAAGAGCCTTAGCCAGAACTGGTTTGGCACATTCTCTTACACCTACAGCAAACTGAGAGGAAACTACTCCGGTCTGACGGATAGTGATCTCGCAGACGGTGGTGGAGGCCGCAATTCACCCAACAATAGCCGCGCCTTTGACGAACCGTTCTTCTACTTCAAGGCTGACGGCAGTTCCGCCAATGGCCCATTGGCAACGGATCGTCCGAATACGCTTAAGGGTAATGTTTCGTATGATCTGCCCTGGAGCAAGTTCGGATTGGGCAAAAAGAATGTGACCGATTTCGGCATATTCCAGGTGGCCTATCAGGGATCACCGCTGAGCAGCTATATCGATGTGGGTGAGACCTATGGACCGGGCGAGGGCGGAGCGTACTTCGATTACACAGAGGGCCGCGGAATGTGGACCGATGTGTCTCAGAACACCACAACCGGCGTTATCACGGTTGGCAACACGTACGCACGCCGCACGCCGTGGTATACGCAGACCGACTTCAACCTGAAACATACTGTCAACTTGAAGGAGACATCGTCGATCAGCTTTGACGCCACGCTTACCAATTTGCTCAATCAAAGGGCTGTCACTGAGTATGGATCAGAGATCGACTCGAACAATTACGGCGGTTTCCTCGCGCCCGGTGGATTATCTCTGGGAACCGTGGCGGACCCAGCAACTGCCTATACCGCTTTTGAGAGTCCATATGACTGGAAGACTCTGATGACCACGGACGGAATTACGGTCGACAGTTTATATGGAAAGCCGTTGGCTTACCAGCTTTCACGCAAAATTCGCATTGCTCTGCATTTCACCTTCTAATCAAACCCATCCGCAACTCCTGGGGGATCTGAGCAATCAGATCCCCCAATCTTTTTGGGGGCAATCCTGATAGGGGCGGGATTCCATTTACCATCAATGCATGGCGCTGGTTGAGGTGGATGCGGTAGGCAAGAGCTATCCCCGGCGGGTGGGGCTGGGCACGGAACAGCGCGCCGTCGTCGAGAATGTATCGCTCTCGATTGAATCCGGCGAGACGCTGGGGCTGGTGGGCGAATCGGGATCGGGCAAGACGACGCTGGCGCGGATGATTCTGGGGCTGGTGGAACCCACCCAGGGCAGCGTCCGCGTGAACGGCATCGACGTGGCCCTCGCCTCGCGCACTGAATTGCACCGCCTGCGCCGCCACATGCAGCCCGTCTTCCAGGATCCCTACGCCGCCCTGAATCCGCGCATGAAGGTGCTGGAGATTGTCACCGAGCCGCTGCTGATCCATCGGCGCGAGGCCGGAATCAAGACCGACTCCGCCGCCCTACGCGCCAAAGCCGTCGATCTGCTCTCCGAAGTCGGCCTCGACGAATCGGCGCTGGGGCGGTATCCGCACGAGTTCAGCGGCGGGCAGCGGCAGCGCATCAACATTGCCCGCGCGCTGGCGCTCAGGCCGAAGCTGCTGATTCTGGACGAGCCGGTTTCGGCCCTGGATGTAAGCGTGGGAGCGCAGATTGTGAATCTGCTGCGGCTGTTGCAGCGCGAGTACGGGCTGACCTATCTGTTCATCTCCCACTCCATGCCGCTGGTGCGCTATCTATCGACGCGGATCGCGGTGATGGAGCGGGGCCGGCTGGTGGAGACCGGCGAGGCCGTGGCGCTGTGCGACGATCCGCAAGAGGCCTATACCCGCCAACTGATTCAGGCCACGCCGGAGTTGCCTCTGCCCGTGGCCTGATGGTTTTCCTATTTCCTGGATACATTTGAGGTTTCTGGCTTCCCACCCTTTTCGCTAAGAGCGCGAAAAGGATGGGGCACGGAGCATCAGGGCGCTACTTGGCTGGCGGCGGAGCCGGGGTTGGCGGTACAGCCGGCGTGGTTGCCGGAGGCGCAGCCGGAGCCACGGGCATTGCCGGAGCTGCCGCGTTCGGCGCTGCGCCGGGTGCGGGCGGGGCCACCGGTTTAGGCGTGACCATCAGCTGCATCGGAGCGCCAGGCGCACCAGGGGCACCGGGAGCGCCGGGCCTCGGCTGCATCGGCTGTCCACCGGTTCCCGGGCGCATTCCGTGCATCATGTCGGGATGCTGAGGCGGCGGCGGAGCGTCCGTCACTTCCTTCAATTCGACCTCAAGGATCAGATCGGTTTTGGCGGGAACCGCCGAATGCTTAGGGTCGCGTGCTGGCATGTCGCGGGCGCCCAATCCCAACTGCCAGGGAATGTAGACGCGGCGCGTACCACCTGCTTTCATGCCCTCGAATCCCATATCCCAGCCGGGGAGCGGACGGCCCTGTCCCATAACCACCGGCATAGGCTGGGGATCACCCAGCACGGGCTTGCCGTTGGCATCCACAACCGGTTTATGGTCCTTGTCCAGTTGCGGGGTGCGGTGATCGTCGGTGGAGTCAATCTCCACTCCATCTTTCGTCCATAAAGTGAAAAAGATTTTAAGCTGTTTGCCGGGTTCGGCTGGGGCGCCGTCGCCGACCTTGATGTCCTTGTAACGCAGGGCGACCGTGAAGAGTGGCTTTTGAATTCCCTTGGTTGCAATCGCAGCAGGTTCCTTGATGAGAGCCGCAACGGTCGGGGGCGTAGCTGGAGCAGCTTTTGCCGCCGCGGCAGCCGGCTTGGCCGTAGAGGCTGTTGCAGCAGTGGCAGGCTTTGCGGTAGTGGCGGCGACGGCCGGCTTGGCAGCGGGTGCAGCCGGCGGCGCAGGGGTTTGGGCGGTTGCGGCCACGGTGCAGGCCGCCAACATCAGAATCAAAGCTGTTTGTTTCATAGCGTTTTCTAACTCCAAGTGGTGCTTGAGGGAAGTGTATCAGGCGCTCCGGCTATTCTGCACTCTGCGGACAATCCAGCCACCGGGCCGCCTGCTGATGAGACGTTTGTGTGCTGCAGAGTGCTCGGATTCTGTCGTTAAAATCGTCTAACTGGCGCAAAGTGTGGCAAAAATACCACAGGACAGAGATAGCCCCGGAGGTCTAATCTTACGCTTGCGCTTGTTTTGCGCCGTCGGAGACAAAATTATTGCCTAACCCCGCGCACCTGGAGCAGACAATTGCAGCGCCCCTGGATTTTACCGGGGTGGGGCTGCACTCTGGAGCGCCGGTGCATCTGCGCCTGTTGCCCGCGCTGGCCGGCTCGGGCATCGTCTTCCGCCGCACCGACCTGGACAACTTTGAAATTCCCGCCATCGGCCGCTACGTGGCCAAGGTGAGCTACGCCACCAGTCTGATGCGCCAAGGCGTGCTGATTCAGACCACGGAACATTTGCTCTCGGCGCTGATCGGCATGGGCGTGGACAACGTGATTGCCGAGCTGGACAACCTGGAGCTGCCTATCCTGGACGGCAGCGCCCTGGCCTACGTCGAGGCCTTCCAGAGCGTGGGTATCCGCACCCAGCGCCGCCGCCGCGAGACCGTTCGCGTGCTGCGCCCGGTCGAGGTGCGTGAAGGGAACAAATTCATCGGAGTCTATCCCGGCTCCGGCTACAGCATCGAATACGTCATCGATTTTCCCGCGCCCGTGGGTCACCAGAGCGCCTCCATTGACTTGGCCGCCGAAACCTACGGCACCTTCATCGCCCCGGCGCGCACCTTCGGCTACCAGGCCGACGAGAAACGGCTGCGCGACATGGGCCTGATCCGCGGCGCGGGGCCGGAGAATGCCATCATCCTCGACGCCAAAGGCCTTGTAAACGGAGTGCTACGCTTCCCCGACGAGTATGTGCGCCATAAAGTCCTTGACCTGATCGGCGACCTTTCGCTGGCCGGGCGGCGCATCGAGGGGCACGTGGTCGCGGAGCGCGCCGGGCACGCCATGCACACGGCGCTGGTCTCGCGCCTGATCAAGGACCGCTCAGCCTGGGAGCTGGCGCATATGCCAATGAAGGCCGAAGCGGAACAGGAAACAGCGGCTGAGGAGAATGTCCAGCTTGGCGATCCGGTTCTGATGAGCGCATGATTCTTCGGGCTTTTTCTGTTCCTAGTTCCCTTGACTTCACGCAAATAAAATGCGCATCGGCTCGGCCGCGGCAAAACTCTTGCCCTCATCGGCCAGCGCTCCGGTCACAGTATTCCGCCGGAAGACGCTGATCAGATTCGAGTCCTGGTTGGCTACCAGCATCCATTTCTCCGTCGGGTCCAGCACAAAGTTGCGCGGAGTCTTGCCGCCGCAATTGCTGCGCGCAATGGGAGTTAGTTTGCCACTTTCATAGTCCGCGCGGAAGCTATAAAGGAAGTTATTGTCGCGATTGGCAAAATAGACAAACTTCCCGTCGCGGGTAATCACCGTGTCGCAGGCGCGCGTAGGTCCGTGATAGCCCTCGGGCAGAAGTTCAATTCGAGTCACCAATGTCAGGCTGCCGTCCGCCTTGCTCCACTGGAGCACGTCCACCGTCGAATCCAGCTCGTTCACCGAGTAAGCTGTGTGGCCGTTGGGATGAAAGTGCAGCGTTCGCGGCCCGGCGCCGGGCTTGGCCGTGTAACTCCCAGCCTTGGTCAGTATCGCCGTCTCAGCGTTCAACTTGTAAATGTGAATGCAATCGCTCCCCAGGTCGTTGATATAAGCAAAGCGGTTGTCGGGCGAGAAGGAGGCGAAGTGGGCATGGGCGCTTTGCTGCCGGTCCTTGTTAGGTCCGTGGCCCATGTAGACCTCGGTCCACACCGCCGGGCTGAGCTTGCCCTCGGTGACAAGAAAGCTGGCCGCGCCGCCGCCGTTGTAGTCGGCCGAAACCAGCACCCTTCCGGTGCGATCCAAAGCGACGTGGCAGGTGCCCACGCTGGCCGAGTTCTGCTCCGAGAGCGGTTGCAGCTCGTCGTTCACCACGCGGTAACTAGCCGCCACGCCGCTCGTCTTGCCCTTGAAGCTCTTCCCCTCCGCGGCGGCAAAAAGAAACTTATTGCCTCGCGAGTACGTGATCCAGGAGACGCTGGCCAGCTTGGCAGCCACCCCGGCCGCGACCAGTTCGCCTGTAGCCGGGTTCCAGTCGTAGGCCAGAATGCCCTCCGGTGTGCCGGAGCCGACAAAGACCCGTTGCCGGCCCGTGGCGGGGGCCAAAGTTGCGGCAAGCGACGGCGCGGCGGCGGTAAACGCGGCGGCGGAGGCAGTCAGCAGAAAATCACGGCGAGAGAGTTTATTCATAACGGAATCATTGTCGCCGATCAGGCTGCAAACGCGCCAGTTCCACAGCAATCCACTACGCGGATGAGCTGAAGGTAGCCGGCCCCATAGTAGGTGGTGCGCCAAGTCACAGGACGTTCACATGCCGCGTATGATAGCATCCGATTTTCCTAGCAAGACGCTCTGCGGACCCGTCTTCTCTTCATCCGCGCGGCGCCGGCCCGAGACCCTCCCACGATGGACGAGGTAGACGGCAGACCGGGACACGTGGCCCCTCAATCCGGCCACAGGCACGCCTCCACGGGCGTCCTCGCGGCTTCTCTGCCCCTCCCCGAATCAGCAAATTCTGACAATACCCAGCAAAACCACAGGAGAACACCATGAAAACGTATCAGGGAAGTGAGATCCGCAACGTAGCTGTAGTGGGGCATGCGCACAGTGGCAAGACCACCTTGATCGCCGCTCTGCTGCATGCCGCCAAGATGACCCCCACCCAGGGCCGTGTGGAAGATGGCACGGCCGTTACCGCCTATGACGAGGAAGAAGTCGCCCGCGGCGCAACCATGCAGAACGCCGTCGCCTTTGTCGAGTGGCAGGGCGTCAAAATCAATCTCATCGATACTCCCGGCTTCCATATGTTCTCCCACGAGGCCCGCGCGGCGCTGCTGCCCGTTGAAACGGCTGTCGTTGTGGTCAACGCCCAGCATGGCGTCGAGCCGGTCAGCGAGCGCGTCTGGCGTTACGCCGACGAGGCCGGCGTTCCCCGTGTCGTCGTCATCAATCAGATGGACCACCCCAAGGCCGGCGGCGGCGGCGGCTTGAGCGCGCTGCTTGACGAACTGGTTGACCGCTGGGGCCGCAACTGCGTGCCCGTCCAGATTCCCATCTCCGGCGCAGAGGGCTTTCGCGGCGTCGTCGATCTGGTCACCATGGAGGCCTTCTATTACACCCCCGGCGGCGACGGCCGCGGCAAGGTCACCGCTGAGATTCCCGCCAGCCTCACCGCCGACGCCAAGACCCGCCACGAGGCGCTGGTCGAGCTCATAGCGGAAGGCAAAGACGAGCTGATGGAGGAGTACTTCGACACCGGCACGCTCACCAGGGAGCACCTGATCGCCGCGCTGCATGAGGCCATCCGCGAAGACCGCATCTTCCCCGTGCTCTTCAGCAGCGGCCTCGGCAACATGGCCCTCGACCACCTGCTCGACTTCATCAAGGCCTACGTCCCCTCGCCCGTTGAGCGCGGAACCATCGCCGTCCGCACCCCAACCATCGACGCCACCAGCGCCGACGCCGCTCCCATGGCCGACCGCAAAATCGCCGACAGCGAGCCTCTCGCGCTGATGGTCTTCAAGACCATGACCGACCCCTTCTCCGGCCGCATCAGCTTCTTCAAAGTCATCAGCGGCGTTGTCAAAAACGATGCCACCGTCGAAAACTACACCCGCCGCGACCAGGAGCGCCTCTCGCATTTGTCCGTGATGCAGGGCCGCAAGGCCGTCGAAGTTTCTGAACTCCACGCCGGCGACCTCGGCGCAGTGGCCAAGCTGCGCGTCACCCTCACCGGCGACACCCTTGGGGCAAAAGGCTCAGAAATTCAAATTGACCTCTTCCCGCTCCCCGAGCCGGCCATGACCTACGCCATCGAGCCCAAGACCCGCGCCGACGAAGACAAGCTCGCCCCCGCCATCCACAAGCTGATGGAGGAGGACCTGCTCATTCGCTTCTTCCGCGACCCCCAGACCAATGAGTTCCTCATCGCCGGCGCAGGCCAGCCCCACATCGAGGCCATCGTCAGCCGCCTCAAGAAGCGTTACCACGCCGAAGTCCACCTCAAGGCCCCCAAGGTTCCGTACCGCGAAACCATCCGCATCAAGGTCGAGGCGCCGGGGCGCCACAAAAAGCAGACCGGCGGCCACGGCCAATTCGGCGACTGCAAGATCCGCATGGAGCCTATGCCTCGCGGCGGCGGCTTCGAGTTCGCCAACGAAACCTTCGGCGGCTCCGTCCCCCGCAACTTCATCCCAGCCATCGAAAAGGGCATCGTCGAGTCCGCCGCCCGCGGCTATCTCGCCGGCTACCCGGTCGTCGACTTCAAAGCCACCGTCTACGACGGCAGTTATCACGACGTCGACTCCAACGAAATGTCCTTCAAGATGGCCGGGCGAATTGCGTTTAGAAAGGCCATGGAAACGGCCAAGCCGTGCCTCCTCGAACCCATCATGAAGGTCGAAATCGAAGCCCCCGACGAGTTCGCCGGAACCCTGATGGGCGACCTCAGCAGCCGCCGCGGTCGCGTCCAGGGCACGGACTCCAAGGGCCGGACGACGTTAATCAACGCCAGTGTCCCCATGGCCGAAATGCTGACCTACGGAACCCTGCTAACCAGCATGACGCAAGGCAAAGGCAGTTACCGCATGGAGATGGACCACTACGACATCGTCCCCCAGCTAGTAGCCGACAAAATCCTGGCCAACGCCAAGCGGCCCGTGGAGGAAGAGGAAGAGTAAATGTATGATTGTGGTGGTTCAGTATAAAAATGTCTGAACCACCACAACATTGTCATCCTGAGCGAGCGCAGCGAGTCGAAGGACCTGCGGTTGTTTTTCAAATACCGTGGTACCTCAAGTCTCAAAACATCGAGACCTGAATCACCCAGATTTTGTTGTATAAGGAGAATGAAATGCCTAAGAAAGAGAAGATCATCCCTCCATCGAAACCGACCCTAACAAAGGCCAGCGAGGAACTTCGAAAAGGGAAGTCAACGGGAGCAAGGATAGAGTCCGAGGAATCAGTCGCGAAACGTCAGGGTGTTAAACGAAAAGTTTCCAAGAAGAAATGAGACCGGGTAGAATAGGGAAAGCTCCCGCATTTGACCATCCATAAGATACGAGAGCTCCATGTCCGATGCAACTAACAGACTTGAGACGCGAGTCACACGCCGCAATTTGAAGCTGGGCAAAAAACAATGATTTCGTGGACGGAGGTATTATGTCAAGGAACACAGGAAACATAAAGGTAATAGAACATCTTCAAGACGCCCTTGCAGAGTTTCTAGATGACCACCGCACTTTCGCACGCGAAGATCCTGAATGGCTTGAGGGGTTCAACGAAATGACGCAACCGGAGCGCGATCAAATGCCCGGTTGCGGATGTAAGTGTTGCGAGTCTGCTGGCTATCTTCGCGGGAACATTTAGGGACTCCTGATTAAATCAATGTACGGGTGGCGGCTTAGCCAAGGTCTCAAAAGAGACCTGCGGCATTCGGGGGTCCAGTAAATCATTATGGTGAAGTTCATTCTCTGTAGTCTCTGTTTCAAAAATACGGGTTTGCGCAGAGAAGCAGTCAAGTTCGGACTCGGCACAAATGATGTATGCTCCAATTGTGGAAAACGAAGTGGAACCAAACTCGACAGCATCGCAGTCGCAGAGCTGTTCAGTGCTTTCTACTGTAATGGTTCAAGAGCAGCGGCGTATCTCCCACAGGTGTTTATAGAGGGATTCTCGGAGCACGAAGACATTCAATTCGAACAATCGGCACGGGAAGACTACGACCTACTAAAGAGTATCTCGGGGCTGGCGCTTCGAAGAAATACGCCAAAAGAGTATATACATCTGGGATTAACTGAAATTCGTTCAGAAATCGAGGGGCTATTGGACGAGGATCCAGCTTCTGCGTCCGTAGAGTCTGTGGAACGCATGAGAAATATACTTAATCGGCTGGTCGATGCTGGCACTGAAAATGAGCTAGGAGTTGGCGAGACAGTTTACCGTGCTAGAATTTCCCCAGCGCAACCATTAGAAGCAAGTGAATATGACTCACCACCGATTGAGAAGGTCGTTCCCAATCGGATCGCCAGTGCAGGTGATCGGGTTTTTTGTGGAGCAATCAATATTGAGACATGCCTCTTCGAAATCAGGCCGCAAATAGACGAATTGATTCGGTACAAGATATTCGTGGCCTCGTTCAAGCCGAGAAGACCACTCAGACTGATTGATTTCACGGTGCGGAAGGAAAACCCCAAAATACCAGCGGCAACTCCTTGGTCCGACGTGTACATTACCCTCGGAGCATTTTTCCAGGCAGATCATAGCTCATACCATTTGACGCGGTTATTGAGCAGTTTTGTCAGGAAAAAAGGATACGACGGACTCATATACCCTAGCGCAATGGAATGCATTTCGGGTTATGGGGAGATATGGAAGAACATCGCACTATTTGGCTCTCCAGTCTCAGATAATAAGTTACTGATCGAGTCGATAAACCGGGTACTTCTCAGCAACGCTATGTATAATTTCGATTTAGGTCCAGCTTGGGACGATAATGAGGGAGACGGAGTTTTGGCTCCTTTTCTGAGGGCCTGGATAAATCGAGCGAGCCGCTAGGCGGGTGGGAGACCACGAACCTCGATGGTTCGCGCGCGGCTCCGATAACAGCCGGAGTGTCAGGCTTCCCACCCTTCGCAAAGCACGCGAAGGATAGGGCACCCAAACATTGTTGGCGGATGGCCCACATCTGACCAATAAAATTGGGCGGGTGGCCCACATCTCGATTTTGAGATGTGGGAGACGATGAACCCCAACCCGCCGCTTTTCGTTCTCTCCACCTCCGGCTTCTAAAGTTTCCCTGGTCTGACCGCCAAGATTGGGTGCCCCAGGTCTCGTTATTGAGACTAGGGAGACCACGAACCCCAACTGCCCTCTCTCTTTTTCCAACCAGCCTCGCCGCAAGGTTTTGCAGATAATTACCATCCATGCGTGGACAATCATAAATAGATGGCAGGCCGGGAAACCTCTTCGTGCCGCCGGAGGGCGAACCCATGAGAAACATAACCGTTACCGTCAGCGACAAGGCATACTGCGAGGCGCGAGTCTGGGCAGCCGAGCGGGATTCCTCCCTCTCCAGGATTGTGCAGTACCTGATCCAAACCCTGCCCAACATCCGGCGTGCAGTAATAGCCTTCCCGGTGGCCAAAACGGCCGTTAAAACGCCTGAAACAACGCCAAATGACGCGTTTTCGACCCCAAAAAACAGCACTTTGAACGAAAAAAGTAGGCCTCTAAGCTGACATTCTGAGAGGAAAGATTCTGTGCAAGTATCTGAAACGAAAGTGCCGAATTCAGAAACAGCCGCGTCATTTCCAGAAGAGATTTCCATTTCCCGATTGTGAAACTGTGAAGCCAACTAACTCATATAAAATCAATAATATAACCAGAGAAAATTCCGCAGAAACACTCGAACTGTTAATCTGTGAAATCCTGACGGGCGGCCCAGGTCTGCCCATAAAGCTGGGTCCCCGGCGCGACGGAGCGCCTCAGCATCAACCTGACCTTCTGAGAGTGTCTCCGGCTCGCGGGTGTACAGAGTGCCCCCCGATGCGGTATCCTGAACCTCAATCCATGATCTTCTCCCGCGATTACATCGGGTACCTTGCCCGCCGAACCGTCAAGCATCTCATCGACGCCAAGATGATCACCACCAGTGACTTGAAGGGCGTCGAGGCGCGCGTCCATACCGGGCTGGTCGAGGAACTGTCCCTGGAAGACCGCATCAACGAGGAGGTCCGCGTGATTCTCGACGCCTACTCCGAGGAGATGCGCAAGTCTGGCGCGCAGTATGCCGAGATGTTCAAGAAGGTGAAGACCGAGCTGACCAAGAAGTACAAGGCGGTGCTATGAGGATCAGCCCCGACAAGCTCAACAAGCTGGCCCACACCGTGGCCGACACCCTGGCCGAGATTGACGAGGTCGGCTTTCTGGAGGATCGCAACACCATCCGCCAGGAAGCCCGCAAGGCGCTCACCGCCCTGCTCACCCAGGAGGCCGGCATCGACACCGCCGCCCGGACAAAGATCGCCAACCAGCGCAAGATCATCCAGGAAGGCTCGCAGGAGTGGGAGATCCTCTACCGCAAGTACTACAACGACGAAGTCCGCAAGCTAGGCATCTGAGCGCCTTCGTCCCGGCAATCTCACCCTTTCTGCCCTTTGCCGCGGCCCGGTTTTTTGTTAAAGTAAGAGGAGTGGCCGGTAACGGCTGCCTGCCGCAAATGTGTGGCGCTATCGTCCAGGGGTTAGGACGTGAGATTCTCAATCTTAAAACCCGGGTTCGATTCCCGGTAGCGCTACCAAAAACATTTCTAAGAGCATCCAAAACAATCCGCAAACCACACAAATACAATAGACTTAGCATCCTAAGTAGTCCCATAGGATGCACTTCTGTCCCTTGACATCCGGGGGCAAGTAGGGGCAACATTGGGGGCAGGCGAGTTTATCGCTGTTAGGAGTTGCCCCATGCCATTGACCGATGTTGTAATCCGCAGCGCCAAGCCAACAACGAAAGCCCTCAAACTCTACGACAGCGGTGGGCTCTATTTGGAGGTTTCACCATCAGGCGGTAAATGGTGGCGGCTGAAATACCGCTTCAACGGCAAAGAAAACAGGATTTCCCTCGGCGTATACCCCGAAACGACTTTGAGGGCAGCGCGTGAGCGCCGGGACACAGAGCGGAAGCTACTGGCAGAGGGTATCGACCCAAGCAAGAGCCGCAAAACGGAAAAGTCTGCCCAAGCGAACCGAGCGGCAAACAGCTTCGAGCAAGTTGCGCGAGAGTGGTTTGCCAAGTTCTCTCCAAGTTGGGCGCCGGCCCACGCCGCAAGAAAGATTCGCCTCTTCGAGCGCGACATTTTCCCATGGATTGGCCAACAGCCAATCGCCGAAATCACCGCACCAGAACTGCTCAGTGTCTTGCACCGAATCGAGAAGCGGGGCGTATCAGAGACGGAACGCCGTGCTCTTGTCTCTTGCGGGCAGGTATTCCGCTATGCTGTCGCCTCGGGACGCGCTGAGCGTGATCCGTCAGGCGATCTTCGGGGTGCCCTCCCGCCGGTAAAGGGTGAGCACTTTGCCGCAATCACGGAACCGGGAAGCCTTGCCACTATCCTGCGAGCATTTGAGGGCTACAACGGGACGCTTCCCGTGCGGTGTGCCCTGCGCCTCATGCCTTTGTTATTTGTGCGGCCCGGTGAACTGCGCAAGGCGGAATGGTCACAAATCGACCTGGATGCAGCCGAGTGGCGCTACATGGTGACCAAAACCCAGACTGAGCATATTGTGCCCCTGTCGCGGCAAGCCGTGGCGATCCTGCACGAACTATATCCCTTGACGGGCAATGGACATTTTGTATTTCCGAGCGCCAGGAGCAACACACGGCCCATGAGCGACAATGCGATTCTTGTCGCAATGCGGACAATGGAGATCGCCAAGGATGTGACGACCGGCCATGGCTTTCGTGCCACGGCCAGGACCATTCTCGATGAAGTGCTCGGCGTCAGGACCGATTTGATAGAACACCAATTGGCCCACCGGGTGAAAGATCCAAACGGGAGGGCTTACAACAGGACTGCGTTCCTGCCGGAGCGCCGGGAAATGATGCAGACTTGGGCCGACTTTCTTGACCAACTGAAATGCGGGAAGGTACTGCCCTTCCGCGCAACAGCGGCATAGACATTCGGTCAACTCGGCCGGCAGAGAATCAGGCCATCCCTAGCAATCCAATCCCAGATGGCTGCCACGCCGGAATCCCGCTCCGGCGTCATCTTGACGACAACGGACTCACAACCGTGCGTTGCCCTCTGATTTCGCGGCTGACCTCTATCTGGCGGGCAATCCACTCCTCTACCTCTGTTTCGATCCAGCCAACAGCCCTGGCCCCCAGCGACACTGGCCTTGGGAACCTCCCTTCGGTGACGCGCAGATAGACAGTGCTGCGTGATAGGCCGGTGCGGTCCAATACGACTGGCAGTCTCAGAATCTTTCTCGGCATCCCTTTACTCCATTGGTTAAGTTGCATTTGAATTACGCGTGAACTCACCGAGCGCACCGACCACAGCATCCATAGAATCTTTCAGCAAACGCACCATCAACGACTCCGCTTCATTCGCCATTGCATTCAGGAACGCACGAAGCTCCTCGACATTGTTCGACGAGAGCACCTGTATCCTGCGACGAGCCTCATTTTCCATACACAGGCATTAGACGCATTCTACACAGTAACTGTCATATATGTATTATATTAGAAGACGCACAAATCGCTAAATGACACGGCAAGGTATGCGCTGTATCCACAAAACCCCGTCGGGATTTGGTGGATACACCACCATTTCCCCAATCCGCCTTCGGCTACTCGGAGAAATGGTTGCGCATCTTGCTCAGGGCTACGCCCCGAGACCCCATAGAAATGCTGAAGTCGCGCGCAAATAACCGGACTGACCTCGGCGTATAAATGCGAAGATGTTCGTTTAATAAGCGACTACGTTCGCGAGTGAGCGACGGGGCTGTCGCGCACCTAAGTGGCCTATGCTGCCTTCAAAACCTTCTGCTCATGCAGATCACGGGGCATCTACCGCGGACGACCTCGGGCGTGAACTCAATGCGACTCTTGCCGTGATTCACGCAACACTCAGAACCGTAATCCGAAATAGAGACGGCTCCCAATGATCGCCAAATAGAAAGACTGCCGCAACACGCCGATTCGTAAACGGCAACGGCACTTCTTCGTAAACGGGGAACGACTCCGTTCAGAGTCCCGACATAACTGCCCACGGACCTCGTCATACTCGCGCAACATTTCTTTCCTGGATCGGGAGCAATATCGTTTCGCTCTGTGACTGAAAAGACTATGTGCTGGCCGTCTGTTTGGGATTCTTTAGCTTATGGACGAAGGCGAAATAGGCCACCATCACGCGAAACGTCTTGGACTTATTCACGCCGCCGAGGATCTCCCCGCCCACTCTCTCCAGTTCATCGGCAATTTCGTGGGTCAAAGGGAAGACGAACGAGGTGTCGATACTCTGAAATGGAATGTCCAGCCACGGGCCGTTATAGAACGCCAGAATCTGCGTCTGAGCAGCCTTGGTCCTAAAATTCATGATGATGTGCTCGGCGAGAGCGTTCTTTTTCCTGATTCTCAGCACGGCAAAAAGCTGGGAGAAATAAGCCTTGGTGAATTTGGAATCGACGGTGAGCCGGATTTGAGTACGCTTCTCTACGGGAGCAACGATCCTGCGCTTCGTTCGGGTTGCGGTTTTCTTTGGCGGGGTCATCTCTTTTTCTTCTCGTGATGTAGTGTACATCAGAACTGTATGAATTCGAGAGAAGTGCTCTAACCGGCGGCAATCACTCGGTTTCAAATAAAGCGAAGGCCGGAAGCATAGTGGATTCATTGCATGAAGAGGCCGAAGGCTTCAAACCGACTCAACCAAAGCAATTCTAACCGTGGAGGGGATGGAGAAAAGGGGGACTGACCAGAGGAAGCTCAGTCGGCCAGAACTATTTTCCCGGCATGGCGCTGAGAGACATTCTTTCACTCGTTGCGGCGCTGCGCGTTCCTGTGGACGTCTTGGCGGGCCTTTGGCTCCGCAGAGCGGATCATGGACATTCAGGAGCTAGGACCCTCGTTTTGTCTTGCACTCCGAATTCCTTGATTACCTTGGGCGGAAGGCGTAAAACGGTACTACCATCTAAGCAGTTGAAAAGGAAGCGAGAACCGTGGGAACTACGACTGCACTTGGATTTGAATCGAGACTCTGGGCGACCGCCGACGCGCTCCGGAACAACATGGACGCCGCGGAGTATAAGCATGTCGTCCTGGGACTGATCTTCCTCAAGTACATCTCCGACGCCTTTGAGGCCAAACACGCCGAACTGGAAGCCCAGCGGGCCGACGGCGCCGACCCCGAAGACGCGGACGAGTACCGCGCCGCCAGCATCTTCTGGGTGCCAAAAGAGGCGCGGTGGGAGCATCTGAAGGCCAATGCGCCCCAGCCCCGGATCGGCACATTCGTAGACGACGCCATGTCCGCCATCGAGCGCGACAACCCGTCGCTCAAGGGCGTGCTCCCCAAGGACTACGCCCGCCCCGGCCTCGACAAGCAGCGGCTCGGCCAGCTCATCAACCTGGTTAGCGACATCGGCCTGGGCAGCCCCGCCGACCGCGCCAGGGACGTTTTGGGCCGGGTCTACGAGTATTTCCTCGCCATGTTCGCCAGCGCTGAGGGCAAGAAGGGCGGGCAGTTCTACACGCCGTCCTGGGTGGTCCGGGTGCTGGTCGAGGCGCTTGCGCCCTACAAGGGCCGTGTCTATGATCCCTGCTGCGGCTCCGGCGGCATGTTCGTCTCCAGCGAGAAGTTCATCGAGGCTCACAGCGGCAAGGTCGGCGACATATCCATCTACGGGCAGGAGTCGAACTACACAACCTGGCGGCTGGCCAAGATGAACCTCGCCATCCGCGGCATCGACGCGCAGATTGCCCACGGCGACACCTTCCACAACGACCGACATCCCGACCTCAAGGCCGACTACGTGCTCGCCAATCCGCCTTTCAACGACAGCGATTGGCGGGGCGAGCTGCTGAAGGAAGACAAGCGCTGGGTTTACGGTGTGCCGCCGGCCGGTAACGCCAACTTCGCCTGGGTGCAGCACTTCATCTATCACCTGGCGCCCACAGGGCTGGCAGGGTTTGTCTTGGCCAACGGTTCCATGTCGTCGAGCCAGTCCGGCGAGGGCGAGATTCGTCAGCGGATGATCGAGGCGGATATTGTGGACTGCATGGTGGCCCTGCCCGGCCAGCTCTTCTACTCCACACAGATTCCCGTCTGCCTCTGGTTTCTCACCCGCAACAAGAAGAACGGGCGCTTCCGCGACCGTCGCGGGGAGACGCTCTTCATTGATGCCCGCAAAATGGGAACGCTCACTGACCGCGTGCACCGCGAGTTGACGGACGAAGACATCGCCCAGATCGCCGGCACGTACCACGCATGGCGTGGCGACAGAGGGGCCGGGGAGTACGCCGATGTACCCGGTTTCTGCAAGGCAGCCAAGCTCGACGAAATCCAGAAGCATGGCTATGTGCTCACGCCCGGTCGCTACGTCGGGGCCGAAGCTGTTGAGGACGACGGTGAACCCTTCGAGGAGAAAATGGCTCGTCTGGCCGCAATACTCCGCGAGCAACAGGCCGAAGCGGCACGTTTGGATGCAGTCATCACCGCCAATCTCAAGGAGCTTGGGTATGGCGAATAGTGAATGGCGTTCAGCCACGCTCGGGGCTATCGCGCAACGCGAGTACGGACTTGTAGACGGCCCTTTTGGATCGAATCTGCCTGCATCCGACTACACGCGCTCCGGGGTCCCAGTCATCCGAGGTAGCAATCTATCTCTCGGTGGAACCCGATTTAGCGACAAAGAATTCGTATTCGTTTCCGAAGATACTGCACGGCGACTATCGCGAAGCACCTGCAAGGCAGAAGACATTATCTTTACGAAGAAGGGAACCTTAGGGCAAACTGGCATCGTTCCTCGTCATCATGAGTTTGATAGGTTTCTTCTCTCCTCGAACCAAATGAAGCTTTCGGTTGACCGAATGAAGGCCGATCCATTGTTCATCTACTATGTCGTTTCAAGTCCGGCAAGCCGAACCAAGCTGATTCAAGACTCATCTGTAACCGGCGTTCCAAAGACCAACCTCACATACTTGCGAGAGTTTTCGATACTTCTGCCACCGCTTGCTGAACAAACTAAAATAGCCAACGCTCTCGGTGCCCTAGACGATAAGATCGAGCTGAACCGGAAGATGAACGAGGCGTTAGAGGCGATGGCGCGGGCGCTCTTCAAGTCATGGTTTGTGGACTTCGATCCCGTCCGCGCCAAAGCCGAAGGCCGCGACCCCGGCCTCCCAGCCCAAATCGCCGCCCTCTTTCCCGACTCCTTCGAGGACTCCGAACTCGGCGAGATTCCAAAGGGGTGGATGGTCAAGCAAATCGGAGACCTGGCGATCGTTCAAGGCGGGAGTACTCCCAGCACGAAGGAGTCTTCCTACTGGGAGGACGGGACCCATTACTGGGTCACTCCCAAAGACCTTTCGGGACTAAGCAATCCCGTCTTACTTGGGTCTGAACGAAGGATCACAGACGCGGGGTTGACGCAAATCTCGTCTGGGCTTCTCCCGGCAGGAACTGTGCTCCTGTCCTCCCGTGCTCCCATCGGGTACCTGGCAGTCGCTGAAGTCCCGGTGGCAATCAATCAGGGATTTATCGCCATGCAACCGTTGGAAGGAGTTTCTAACCTCTTCCTGCTTCTTTGGGCCGAAGTCGCCCACGAGGCAATTCTCAGCAGGGCAAACGGCTCAACCTTCCTTGAAATCAGCAAATCAAGTTTCCGCCCCATCCCTGTTGTAGTGCCAACGCCCGCCCTGATGAATGCCTTCGACAGGGCTGTCAGGCCCCTGTACTCCCATGTGGTTGTCAACGAGCGAGAGTCGCGAACGTTGAGCAGTCTGCGTGATTCGTTTTTACCCAGGCTTATCTCCGGCGATCTGCGGATAGGGGAAAGATAATATGCATCGGGCGCTGGAGCTTCTTTTCAATGAGTCCGTCTACTTCGCCCTGCGAGATGGCACCCACATTGAAGGTGGTGTCTTTATTGGAGGGACAGAGTTTCTTCCGCTTGAAGTCCTGACAGATGATATTGATGCCTATCAAGCTGAAGCCAACGCCTGGTTAAACGAAGTGTGGAATCCTGGTCAAGAAGAAGCAAGAAGCCAAATTCTGGCATTACATTCAAATCAAAATAGATATAGGGAACTGCAAGAGGCTACGAAGAGGCAGCAAGTTGTCCCATTTGTCGGCTCAGGCATGTCAGTTCAATCGGGACTTCCTGTATGGTCGGAGCTTTTGAGGAAGTTGCGAACAAACACGATGATTGAGCCAACAGAGTTAGAAGAGCTACTCAATCGCTCAGAATTTGAAGAGGCAGCCGATCTTGTGGTGTCTGGAATGAATAGGAACCTATTCGATGAGCAGCTTCAGTATAACCTTCGAATAGATTCCCCCGAGAATATCGCTGGAGCAGTTCGTTTGATCCCGGCCATCTTTTCGGGAACGATTGTGACTACGAATCTGGACAACATACTAGAGATCCATCACGGAGTGTGCGCTTGCGATTTTGATTATGTTCTCTTAACCCATGATCTACGCCGGTACCGCCCGCTGAAATCAACTGGCTCAAGATTCCTATTGAAGTTGCACGGTGATTATTGTCGCCCAGAAACAAGAGTGTTGTTGACCGCTGAATACGAAGTAGCCTATGGAACGGGCAGCGAGGTTAGGGCAGAGCTCTCGCTCTTATATCGGAATAACAACTTGCTTTTCATGGGGTGCAGTCTCGGACCAGACAGAACTGTGCGTCTCATAGACGAGGTTGCAAGGGAAGACAATTCGATGCCTAAGCACTATGCATTCTTGAAATCTCCGGATTCCGATGTAGCTCGGATTGAACGCGAGGGTTTCTTGACATCTCGCCGCGTATATCCAATATGGTATGAGGGCGATCACGACACATCTATCATGGCTCTGTTGAGCGGATTAATAGATGAGCAATGAATTCGGTGGCGAAGGGGGTTGGAACGATGAACGGTGAGTTCAACGGGAGCCGGTTCACCGAATCCGTGGTCGAAGATGCTGCGCTCGAATGGCTTGAGGGTTTGGGCTACGTGATTCTGAGCGGCCCGACAATCGCCGCTGGCCAGACTGCCGCAGAGCGCGATGGCAGCGGCTATCGCGACGTAATTTTGGACCGGAGACTGCGCGAGGCGCTGGAAAGACTGAACCCAGGGCTATCTGTTGAAGCCATCGAGGATGCCTACCGCAGGCTCACTTTGTCGGAAGAGACGACAATCGCAACCAGTAATCACACGCTGCACCAAAAACTGGTTGATGGAATTCCGGTGGAGTACACACGCCCGGATGGCACCACCGGTGGGGCACTCGTCCAGGTGATTGACTTCGAAAATCTGGACAACAACGACTGGGTAGCGGTGAACCAGTTCACCGTTGTGGAAGGCCAGAACAACCGGCGGCCCGATGTGTTGGTCTTCCTGAATGGCCTTCCCATTGTCCTGATGGAGTTGAAGAACCCGGCGGACGAAAAGGCCACCATCTGGAATGCCTTCGACCAGATCCAGACCTACAAGGCGCAGATTCCCTCGCTCTTCACTTATAACGAGCTGCTCATCATTTCCGACGGTCTGGAAGCTAGGGTAGGCTCGCTGACCGCGACGACCGAGCGTTTTATGCCGTGGCGCACCATCGAGGGTGAGGCTCTGGCACCCGCTGCACTGCCGCAGCTTCAGGTTGTTCTCCAGGGGCTGTTAGACAAGCGCCGGCTGCTGGACTTCATCCGCTACTTTGTCGTCTTCGAGGACGAGGGCGGCGGCATCCTGACGAAGAAGATCGCCGGGTATCACCAGTTCCACGCCGTGAATCGGGCGCTGGCCGAGACGCTGAAAGCCACCTACGAGACTGGCGACCGGCGCGTAGGTGTGGTGTGGCACACGCAGGGCAGCGGCAAGAGCCTGACCATGGCCTTCTATGCCGGGCGTCTGGTTCTTGAAACCGGGTTGCAGAACCCCACCATCGTGATGCTCACCGACCGAAACGACCTGGACGACCAGCTCTATGGGACGTTCTCTCGGTGTCACGAACTGCTGCGGCAGGACCCCGTCCAGGCGAAGGATCGCGAGGATCTGCGGGCGCTGTTGCAGGTCTCCTCTGGCGGTGTGGTATTTACCACCATCCAGAAGTTCATGCCGGCAGAGGGAGAGCGGTATCCCCAGCTCTCCGACCGGCGCAACATCATCGTGATGGCCGACGAGGCACACCGCAGCCAGTACGACTTCATCGACGGCTTTGCCCGCCACATGCGGGATGCCCTGCCGAATGCATCGTTCATCGGCTTCACCGGCACCCCCATCGAGAAGGCGGACGCCAATACCCGTGCGGTCTTCGGCGAATACATCAGCGTCTACGACATTCAGCGTGCCGTCGAGGACAAGGCGACGGTTCCGATCTATTACGAAAGCCGCCTGGCCAAACTGCAACTGCCAGAGACTGAGAAGCCCAAGATCGACAAGGACTTCGAGGAGGTGACGGAGGGCGAAGAGGTCGAACGCCGCGAGAGGCTGCGGACCAAGTGGGCAGCGCTGGAGGCCGTGGTCGGGACAGAGAAGCGCCTGAAAACGGTTGCGGATGACCTGGTTCGGCACTTTGAGGCGCGGCTGGACGCGATGGACGGCAAGGCCATGATTGTGTGCATGAGCCGCCGCATCTGCGTGGAACTTTACCAGCAGCTTGTGAATCTGCGCCCGGACTGGCACAATGAAGCCGACGATGCCGGCGTGCTGAAGGTTGTGATGACCGGCTCGGCAGCCGACGGGCCTGAGTGGCAGCAGCACATCCGCGACAAACGACGCCGGGAGGCCCTTGGGAAGCGGTTCAAGAAAGCCAGCGACCCGTTCAAGGTTGTGATCGTGCGCGACATGTGGCTGACCGGTTTCGATGTGCCGCCGCTGCACACCATGTACGTGGACAAGCCGATGCGCGGGCACGGGCTAATGCAGGCTATCGCCAGGGTGAACCGCGTCTTCAAAGACAAGCCCGGCGGCTTGGTGGTGGACTACCTGGGAATTGCCCAGGAACTGAAGCAGGCTCTGAGCATCTATACCGAGAGCGGCGGGGCGGGCCGCACAGATATTCCGCAGGAAGAGGCCGTCGCGGCCATGCTGGAGAAGTACGAGGTGTGCTGCGGTCTCTTCCATGGCTTCGACTGGTCAGCATGGGCGGGTGACTCGCCGACGGCACGCCTGGCGCTTCTACCCAATGCGCAGGAGCACATCCTCAGCCGGGAGGATGGCAAGAATCGGTTCATCAAGGCGGTTACCGATCTCTCGATGGCATTCGCTCTTTCAGTACCGCACGAAGAGGCGATCAAGATTCGCGACGATGTGGGCTTCTTCCAATCAGTTCGGGCCGTACTAACGAAGGCAGCAAACCAACAGGCCCGGCCGGAGCACGAACTGGAAGCCGCCATTCGGCAGATCATCTCCAGGGCCATTGTCTCCGACCAGGTGGTGGACATCTTCGCCGCGGCGGGACTCAAAAAGCCAGACATCTCGATCTTGTCGGATGAGTTCCTCGCCGAGGTCAGCAATCTTCCGCAGAAGAACCTTGCCGTCGAACTGCTGCGCAAGTTGTTGAACGATGAGATCAAGACGCGCTCCCGGCGGAATGTGGTCAAGTCCAAGCTGTTCTCCGAACTGCTCGATGGCACTATAAGGAAGTACCAGAACCGCGCGGTACAGACTGCCCAGGTAATCGAGGAATTGATTGCCCTCGCCAAGCAGATGCGCGAAGAGTCAGAGAAGGGTGCCCAACTGGGCCTCTCGGAGGATGAGGTTGCCTTTTACGATGCCCTGGAAGTGAACGACAGCGCCGTGAAGGTGCTTGGTGACACTACGCTCAAGACAATCGCCCGTGAACTGGTGGATACGGTGCGCCGGAACACGACCATCGACTGGACCGTCCGCGAGAATGTTCGCGCGCACCTTCGGGTGCTCGTTAAGCGCATCCTTCGGAAATACGGTTATCCGCCTGACAAGCAGGAAAAAGCTACCAAGACAATACTGGAACAGGCGGAAGCTCTGTCGGCTAATTGGCCGAACGTCTAGTGTGAACTTCTTCCGAAAGATTCATTTGGTTGATGGAGGATAGACCCTTCGAACGTGTTGCTGATGCTGTTCTCTGGAGGCAAATGTGGCTGAGATTGACGGACAGGAAAAAGCAGTATGCGCCTCCTGCTTTGAGGATGAATATCTCCGACAAGTGGTAACGGACGACGGTGATCCAGCACTCTGCGAGGTTTGCGGTGTAGAGCAGCCAAAGACCTATTCATTATCCCGTCTTGGAGAGATCCTAGGGGCGAAAATCCAAGAACACTATGCTCAGGGAGATGAGGTTCGTCGATCTGGCCCAGATGATGATGACTGGTTTGTACAAGAGGGGGAACCCCTCGAATTTGTCGTCCAAGAAATTCTGGGCCAGTATTTTGACTTCAATGATGAGATAGTCAGAGCTGTCATAGATGCTGAAGTTGTATGGCCTCCGGACGGAGATATTCCGTTTTTCGAGGACACCGCCAACTACGTCGAAAAACCAGTGTTTACTTATGCGCGCCAGATGCAATGGGATGATGTATTACAGGACTTAAAGCACGGGCATAGATTCTTCAGCCATGCGGCTCGGCTTCTGTTCAAAGAGCTCTTTGGTGACATCGATAAGATGAAGTGTTGGGGCACGGATTCCCATGAGCGCAGCAGCGTTGTCGAGTTGTTGGCTCAGGGTTCATTGATATACCGAGCCCGTGGTTGTGATTCCGACGAACAGCTTGTATCGATGCTGAAAGACCCTTTTTTGAACGTTGGTCCTCCACCTCCCAAGAGAGCGAGGACAGGCCGAATGAATTCAGAGGGAGTCTCGATGTTTTATGGAGCCAAAGACGTAGAGACGTGCCTAGCTGAAATACGTCCTCCGTTGGGTGGCGAATCGGCAGTGATAGCGATGCAAACGTCGAGACCACTACGCCTGCTCGACTTCACTCGCTTTAGCGGTGTCTATCGACCGTTAAGCTACTTTCAGTCCGATTTTACAGAAGAGACTGAGCGATTTGCCTTCTTGCGCCGCTTGGGCAGGTTAATCTCAAAACCTATAATTCCTGGTCGGGAGGCAGACTACCTCATCACGCAGACGATGGCGGAGTACCTGGCTCACGAACAAGAGCCGCCGTTTGATGGTGTGCTGTTCAGCTCCGTACAGCGCGCAGAGGGTGTCAATATCGTCGTGTTCCCGCAGCCTTCCAGAGACGAATTGGGCAATCCTTTGTTTCCCTTGAATTATGTTGCAGACAGCTTCCAGGTGTTTTCAACACGCGCGATCACGTACGCTCACCACGAAATCCATAAGAGATTGGAAGGGAATGTAGTTGTGCAGGAATACGATCCATTGGAGGATTCCGACGAGGAATAGCAGTTTCTCTTGGCCTTACCATCATAGGCGAACGTAGTTCAAGGACTGCCCTTATAGACGGCTGAACAGGTCAGGCAAAGACGTTTTCAGGCCTTTGGACACCTTTTCGATGTTTACGAGCGAGACGTTTCGGACTCCGCGCTCAATGCCACTGTAGTACGTCCGGTGCAGCCCGCAACGCTCCGCCGCCTCTTCTTGATTGATCTCCTGCGCCTCGCGTATGCGGCGAATCGCACGGCCAAACCGAATCCGAATGTTGACAGGCATCACCTGAAATCATCGCGGCCCTCAGACAATGAGTACACACCCAATGAGTCACATTGATGTACACTTGTTTCCGAGTGGCTCGCCTGGAGGAAGCCTATGACCTACTCAAGCCGGTCGAGCAAAGCAGATCGCAAATCCAAAGAGCCGAAGCTCGACCTGGAAGCGAAGCAGGCGCTGGGCAACATCAGCCCGGAACTGCTCAAAACCCAACTGTGCAGCCTGGTAATTCAGTTCGTGGAGGAACACTGGGACCAAGCGGAAATGCTGGGCCGGGAAATGGACCTGCCGATGTATTACTGCGACCTTCAGGATCTACTGGAAGTGTCTCCCCCGATACCGCTGGTCAACCAACTCCACTCCGCGGACCCGAACCTGAATCTACAAGACCTGGATCACCAACAACCGCTGGAAGTCATGAAGGCAGTAATAAAGATGTTCACGACGAGCGAGAGGATGGTCATGCCCTCCCCGGACTGGACGCCTGGGTTAGCTACTCCGGCCCAGCGACCGGATTGGAACTGGAACGAATAGAGAACGAACAGACCTTCGAGGAGGAGGACTCAGCCGCATTCGTAACCTGTCGGCCAAGGCTCAAAGGTCCCACCCACCCGGCGCCATCTTCGAATCGAAGACTATGGTCACGGTCGGCACTTCAACATGCATATCGGTGGTCGGTCGAGGCGACGATCTTGAGTCTGCTCAGAACCAGCAGGCTGGGCTGAGCCCAGACCAAACCCGGACACAGGTGAACCCCAACAGGTACCACCCGCAAGAAAAGATACTCCCCGGAAGCAACCCAGATAAATAATGAAGAACTGCGACTGGCACGAGCATCCCCAGAACTTATCGAGAACTCAGCTCGCGCCAGTCTTCACTGTCCGACATGCTTGTCCCAGGATTTCGGCGCACTTTGGGCACACTCGCCGGCGCTATGCCAGTCCCGACAGCCGCGCGCAGCCGCGGATAACGTGTGCTCCGCCGATCCCCCGCAAGCACAGATGTCCGCAACAGAATCTCCGAGGGTGATTCCTTTTGTGCCAGAATGTGCGCAGCTGGCGTTGAAATGGCGGCGGCGTCCAAAGTCTTGAAATGGTCTATGCCAATGAACTCCTGTTGCGTGAGCGAGGTGATTCCCGCCTTTTTAAGCGTGTATGAGATGAGCGAAAAGTTCCGGCGTAGCTGGACGATTGTGTGAGGGATATAGCCGATTGCGCCGGTGACCGAGTAAAACTTCGTCCGCCCATTGATGGTGTGTGCAGGATTGAGAAACTCGCGGCCGGCGCGGGCTGCGCGCACACAAGCCTCTTCGCTTCCCCACCGGGCTGCGAGCACACACAGGGCAGTGAATAGAGTCCTGCGGGAGATCTGTAGATCCTCTGAAATCTGGTCCAGGTGGAGGGTCACAGGCGCGCTGAGAAGGGCACCAGATGCGTCCTGCAAGGGCGGATGGTAGATTTCAAGGTAAGTCAGGACCAGCGCGCCCGTCACTGATCGAAGCTCTCTCTTCAGGTTCGGATAGTACGGCAAGGGCAGCAAACCAGAGGGCAGGGCAGGGTAATCGCGCGAATACTTGGGAGTGTATCGCTCCCCCTCCATCGGCCTTCCGTATTGATTCGCCACAGCTTACCTCCTTGTCTGCACTATTGGTGCATTCCCTTTTTTGAACTTTGTAAACGCACCATTAGTGCGGAGCCAGTGCATTTTCAGCCCTCAACAAAGCCATGGGGGAACGTGCCCGCTCGCTTGGTCGATGTTCTCCCAGGACACGGTCATCCGGACCGCACTGTTGAGAGTACCACGCATTATTCCGGCTCTCCAGTTGCTGATCGTAGTCCTGCCAGCCAACGATTTCAGGGTTTGCGAAGCCACCCGTAGTGGGAGAGATTCAGAGACATTAAGGGAATACGCGGCTTCCCCCGGCACCACCAGGGTTTCTCCCCGCTCTCGTGGTTATAGCTCTCAGTGTCTTGAAGTCAGTCCTGCCAGCTTAGTCTGTCGCCGCTTGCGCGGTGTGCCATTCGACCGGGACGTAGCCGCATTGCGCCATCAAGTAGACGCCCGTTGCCCGGATTTCGCTGTGAACAATCTTCATCTCTGCCTCTGTGAGTACACTGCCCTGCTCAAGCGATCCTTTTTTCATTTGGGAGGGAGTATCGCGAACCCACCCGGACGGTCAAAATCGGCCGGCCTGCTATAACCTTAGCGGAGCGAGAGTAACACGGATCTGATTTGGTGCTAATCCGGATGGCGTCCTTTGCGCTCGGGATTGGCTTTCGGGAGATCCAGAAATCACAACGTTTGGAGATCTTCGGTGACGTGCTGGGCTCCTCGGTAAAGTCCGCAATAAGCGGGATTTTGGCGGAAGGGCCTTCGATGTCGCATGCTCCTGTTCCCGCTTTTGGTACTTGGGATTCCGAGACGCTTCACGGGCATGGGAAGATGCGCAGGTTCCGATTTCGAACCTGATCCAGCCGCCGCCCAGCCGTATTGAGGCTCGGCCCGGAAGTGGCGCCCGAATCACTAAATGAAGAGTCGGCATTCTGACGCGGATCCCCGGATCGAACCTGGGATCGACCCTCGCCATCGGAATGGGCGTTTTTTATTACTGATTTGTGGAACTTCAGGTTTTTGAATTATTCCGTCCGACCTGGCCGGCATTGCCGGTGCCTGCATGCCCGCACGACCTCAGTCCGGGTTCCGGGACAGGACGGTAGAGGATTTAGCCGCGCGGCTGCGTACTGGTGGAGGGCGCTCGATGATACGAGCGCAACAGGAATGGCAGCGAATCGCCCGGATTTCCTGCCGCAGATGCTAGTTTATTCTGCGCTTTTGTTCTTTTCGCCTTGCAATCTGCCTCAAGAGCGATAGAACTGTCGAATCGGGGCCGAAAAGGGAAATTCTGGTTTAATGCTTGCGGCTTAAGTGGATGGATGCTTGCGGATTTTTGGAAACTGAACAATGCGATGTAAAGGTATAACAAGCGATATATGTCGATATATATAGTGTCTGTTCACTCATAAGCAATACTGCTCACTCATAAACAGTATTGTTCACTCACGAACAATACTGTTGACAAATCAATGGAATAATCGTATATAAACATATGTGCCACAGAACGAGCTCAAAAACGGCGTATTGCCCGCGAATGGAACCCTGCGGAAGATTCGGGTTGAGGAAAAGGGCTGGACCATGGAGGAGCTTGCCCGCCGGGCCGAGGTCTCTGCCCAGACGGTTCGTAAAGCTGAGCGCGGCCTGTCCGTATCCGAGATTAGCCAAGCACGCATTGCGAAGACTCTTGGGGTCTCCGTTGAAAGGCTGTTTTCCGATGGCCAAGAGGTAAAAGATTGACTGCGGTAAGCCAAAAGAGGGAGAATTGCGAGTCGTCCGATATTGGCTATCGGACAACATTGGCTCGGCGCTTGGCTAATCGCAGTCTGCGAAGGCGACAGTCGGTCGAGAAACTGGAGCAATGATGCAGATTCTAAGCCTACCCGGGAATGCTGAAGTGAGAGCGTGGGTAGTTGCAGACATCAGGCAATCGGCTTCGCTTGCGGCTGAGGCGATGGAAGCACCAGCCGCTGACTTTTTCTTCCGCCCTACGGCAGAGTTTAAGATGAATGTTGAGCATGTCCTGATTTCCACAGATGGAAATCTGCGACTCTGTTTATCATTTTTGGTGTTGATCATCAAGGACATAACGGAGAATCTTGCGGGTGACGTCCCTTACGACGCACTCGGAGTGGAACTTGATACCGCTCGGGCAAATGTTCAGCGCGGTTTGCGTGCGGCGTTCCGGTCATTGGCGAGTGACTTGGCATCGACACCGAGTGATTTTTCCGACACGTTCGAAAAGTGCAGCGCTCTTGCAGCCGAATATTTTTCGGCCATTGAGCGGCTGAACAGAAGGGAAGGATCCTGACATGAGATTTCAAAGCTTGTACGGTTCTGGAATCTTGACCGCGGAAGACAAGAGACGGCTTGCACCTGCTCTGAGCGCGGGATTGACTTGCAGCGAACACAGCCTGACCGGCGGGGGCAGACGTCACTATTTTATCGATCTACCGCGCGTCCTGACCCACCCTGATTCCGCGAGCCTTATCGTCAACATGCTCACAGACTACATTAGACAACTTCAGCAGACCACTCAAATCGATCGGCTGGCGTTTGTCGATATATCTTCAAGAGGCCCAAGCGGCCTTGTTCCCTGCCAAGTCGCAATCTCCCTAGCTACGAAGGTTCCTGGAGTTACGATCCGGCCGGAGAAACGGTTGTTCAATTCCCAAGTTGTGGGTGATCTGCGCCCAAACGACCGTGTATTGTTTCTCTGCGACGTATTGACGACTGGACAGACGCTGGCACATGCCTATGCAATCGTTGCCAGGCACCAAGCCGAGCCGGTGCATGCATTATTTGTATACGAAGGTGACTCCGGTCGGGCGAATTTGGAGGCTGTCGGCATTCGCACTTCGTCCTTCATGCGGAAAGACGACTTCTTAGCAAATGCAGGAGGCCTTAGGGAATCTGACGAAAAGGCATTACGTGAACCAGAGCCTTGGAATTGCACAGATCTCCTCCCGGCTCTCGTAGCCCAGATTTAACTTCTCCCTCAAAGGGGTATATGCCTGACATATTTGTTAAAGATCGTGTGTGCCTGAACGCAGGAACCTGCGAGATCGAGGTAGCGCGTTCTATCACTATCAATCGAAATCCGCAAAGTTCAGAATCGAAGGATCTTTCCTTTTCTGTCCCAGTTGAAGCTCAACTCGGCAATTGCTCCCACAACTTTTCTACTGTCCGAAAAGGAAATCAGCGTTTAGTCCATGTCCAGCTTAATCCTCAGCCCAGTGGTGAAAGTGAAGAAGTGAACTTCCCCTTCTCGTTGTCTGCGAAGCGTTCCGGCAACGAATGGAGATTAAGCGGTCGCTCTCTTCTCGTATGTGTAACCGGGTACGAATTAGAGTTAGTAATGAGTCGGCCGGTAAATCATTCCAGTTGGGACCCGGGGGACTTTCTAAGAGATGCAGTCCTCGATCCAAGGTCGGGGACTGCTGCATTGAGTAAACCACGGGTAGGGTCGAGCCCCCTTATCGTCGATTTTTCAGTGGCGTTCCGATTCCAAGAACCCACATACACTTGCGAGGAAATAGACGAATTGCTCAGCAAGATGCGGGTTCTTAACAGCCAGGCCCTCCGCAAAGACGATGCTTTCAAGAATTATAGGGTGATTGTCATATTGCACTTCTTACTGGATCTTCTCCCCTTCATGCGTGCGCTGGAGTTGCGCGGATTGGATCCGCACAAGACATTGGCTTTGTACAAAGACTACCCATACTCAAATCGAGACTTGGTGAGGAGCACACTTGAATCACGTGGAGTAACAGTTTGGGGGCCAGTCGGTTCTACTAACGGCTTAGAACTCGCGGCTGGAGTTCGCGACTTTCTCGCCGAAGGTGATGAACCGGTCATTATCGTTGAAGACGGTGGTTACCTGGCTCCTGCTTTCTATAATACGGAAGAACTCCGCCCTTATCTTCATCGGATCCGCGGCGTCGTTGAACAAACGACCTTTGGTGCTAGGCAGGCGGAAGATCTCTTGGTAGAGATGCAGAGGAAAGGAGAAGAGGCTCGACTTGCCTTCCCGCTGATCAACGTAGCGCGATCAGAGGCTAAGGTGCTGTATGAACCAGCTTTTGTGGCCGAAGCTGCCTGTAACAACATTGTCATTAAACTGGGCGGATTGTCTTGGATCAATACTGGTGTCCTGCTTATCGGATACGGGGCGATCGGAAGAGCGATGTTTTCCATGCTGAAACGTCTTCAAGCGCGCGTAGTGGTATGCGACCCGTCGCCGCTACGGCTACTATTAGCTGATTCGGAGCAGGCGAACTTTATCGCGCCCTCGATCCCTTCTGCTATTGCTTGGTTCAAGGAGCAAAAGATAAATCTTGATTTCGTCATTGGCACCACTGGGAAACAATCTGTATTAGTTGCCGATGCGATTGCGATGGCTGGGTGGTCACCGAGACTTGTCAGCGTAAGTTCCAAACGCATCGAGTTCGCTATAGAAGATTTCGGAACGCAGGCTCAGTCGGATCGGCCTTTAATGATTCAGGAGCACAATATCGGAACCGAATACATTTTTTCCAGTGGAAGCATTAAGGTTCTTGGCGATGGATACCCTATAAACTTCGTCAGCAGCGAGTCGGTCCCGAATGAACGCATAGATCCGATCATGGCACTACTTCACGTTTGTGCCGCTGAACTGGCGAATCCCGATGTACTCCTTGTCGGAGGTGCATTCCTCGGTGAAGCCGATTCTGTCTACCCAGGAATCCCCAGAACTCGAATTTCGCACGAGATTGTGCAAACAATCATCGACAAGACAGACCTATTCAGGCCGCTGCTTTCGAACTCGCATTCGGAGGTGAAACAAATATGAACCCAGGCTTCGCAGATCGCCTCAGTGAGCTTATCGAGAAAAGGAATAGTAGTGTCGTGGTTGGACTGGACCCTGACATTGACCTGCTGCCGCACTACCTGACCGACAGGTTGGCCAACATTTCAGGGGCGGACTGGTTCCCTGCTGCGGCCAATCTTGTTTTTGATTTTGGCCGGCAAATCGTAGATGCGATTTTCGATGTTGTTCCCGCATTAAAGCCTCAAGTGGCGTTTTATGAAGCTCTTGGGCCGCCGGGACTCATCGCGTTGCAGCGCACGATAGACTATGCCCGGCAAAAGGGCCTTATTGTGATTTGCGATGCCAAACGCAATGACATCGAATCTACCGCTGTAGCCTACGCGGAGAGCTACCTTGGACCGATAGGCCCTCACGCCTCCAGGGACTGTCCATTCAACGTCGATGCTCTCACCGTCAACCCTTATTTGGGATCGGACGGAGTCCTTCCCTTTGTCCAGGCCGCCGCAGCAACTGGCAAGGGAATCTTCGTAGTAGTGCGCACTTCGAACCCTTCGGCCGCAGAGTTCCAGGACTTACCCGTACTCAGCAACACTGGCAATACAGAGCCGTTGTGTCATATTGTTGCTAAGAAGGTGCAGGAGTGGGGAGCAGCGTTAACCGAAGGGAGCCGATACTCCGCAGTTGGAGCGGTCGTAGGTGCCACCGCGCCGCGAGAAGCTGTGGCTCTTCGCCGTCTCATGCCAAGTGCTTTCCTTCTCGTGCCTGGCGTTGGCGCCCAAGGGGGTGATACTAATCAACTCTCTGTGTTTTTCGATGAGCGTGGCTCCGGCGCGCTGGTGTCTGCGTCCAGGAGCTTGATCTTTGCATATCGGCAGGTCCCGGCGCGAGAGGAAGCATTCCAAGACATGGCGAGGGCGGCTACTATTAAGCTCTCCGCAACCGTTAACCGCGCCCGATCTGATGCCGCGGAGAAGGACAGATCATGACCGAGAGAACTCCTACACTTCGGGGACACCATGGCCTGATGCTCGCCTTAGACGTGAACTCCGTGACCGAAGCGAAGGAGCTGCTGGAAGCTACGGCACCATTCATTGCAGCCGTTAAAATCGGGTGGCAACTAATGCTTCGCTCAGGGGAAGGACCAGCGGTCGTTCGCAGCATTGCGAAGGTGACGTCCGTGCCAATCCTGCTCGATGCGAAGATCCACGATGCGCTCCACATTGCTCAAGGGATGATCTCCACATTCAAAGATCAAGGTGCACAGGCGATTACGATATGGGAGGACGTAGGTCCTATTGTGCTGTCACAATGCATGACGACATTTCCATCTCTTGAGCTGTTCCTTCTGACCGGTCTCACGGCCGCAGACGAGCGCAATGCAACGACCTCGGTATCCGGTGCGATTCACACTGCGAAAACATGTGGCTGCATGAATCTACAAGTTCCGGGCAACTATCCGTCTTTGGTGGCATATGTCCGGCGCGAACTTGGGCCTTCCGCCTGTCTAGTTTCATGCGGCATCGGTGCCCAGGGCGGTGAGCCGGGGGGCGCGGCGGCGGCTGGCGCAGACTACGAAATTGTGGGACGCGACATCTATCTTGCTCGTGATCCAAGATCGATCGCCGAGGAATACCAGAACCTGATTCTTGAAAATATAAGACGGCGCACTGCTTCGCCAACTTCGTAGTGTCTTTTTCGATGATTACGATGATTACCTTGACACTTCATTTCGCCGCATCGCAGTATACGCCAGCAACATCGCTGTTATATCGAGCCAATCGCAGCGATCCGTTGATTACAGATTCACGCGTTACGGTCGGCGATCGCGAACTAGCAACTACGGTTACCGCAGACTTTCTGGAGCTTGCGTTGCGTTACTCCCAGAAGGGTGTGACCTCCGCCGAGCTAGCATTCGAGTCCGCCGTATATAGGGACACGAACGGCGATGGATTGATTGAAATGATGCAAGCGAAGCCATCGGACGCGCGAATGCCAGTCTGGACCCGGGCAGCGGAATTCTTCGGATTAAGCGAAAGAGACATGCTGAAATACAGTCGCGCGAAAATGGTCTACGATATTGCGCAGGACCTGAACTGCGAGGATGCACGCCTACGCATGTTTACTGCTTCGTGCGGTTCGACGGTCGCCGATGTACATGCTACCCCGACTCAAAGCGCAATTTGGGCCGCCGTACCTCCAAGGGGCCAACCGAACGAGGTCCATCGTCACTTGGGTGGGAGCGTCTATTGTCTCTTCTTTCGAGGCGAGGGGCGGTTTCATCGTCTCGATCCAACACGAGGCTTTGAAACCGTGCCAATTAAGGTCACGGATGAGAATTCCTTTCAGTTCATCGCGATTCCGACACATCTTTGGTATCAGCCAATCAATACCGGCTCTGATGCTCTTCAATACTTTATGATTCACGAGCCCGCGTTCGAGAGGAGCGAGCAGCTGGTTCTGGACGAAGCCGAGTGTCCTGCAAGTTGGAAGTTTGAGTATTAGAGGGCGCGCAATGAGTGGCTTTCCCAAGCAATTCTCAGTTTTGCTTCTGGAATTACTTCTCTGCAGTCGCCGTGGTCGAGGCAGAGTTGAGAGGCGAACGTGGCCGAATTGAGCTGGAATCAAGAGCCGCACTGCGGTAGGAACGAGTTGCGGGATTCAACCGGATCCTGGCTTAATTTGGCTGGATCCAGGCGCTGCCAAAGCTCCTCTGCGGCGCACCGACCCTCATGGATTTTCGATTTTTCTCAGAATTTTTGCGGGAACCGAGAGTTTGTGTGCACGGTACCGGCTCGCAGAAAGGGCGCCCGTCGGGGACATTCGTCTTTTGTGGAGCCGGTTTTGGAATCCAGCTTGCGTGGCGGGCTGGCCGAAGCGGCAACCATGCAGCATCACTTTTGGGCCGACAGTGAATTGCCGCCCGCTCCTGGCCGCAATCCCACCGCCTCTGCATCTTCCCGGGACGTCAGATCCGATACCAGCGCCACGCCGGCCACTTCGCCTACCAGAAAGCGCGACTCATCGAGCAGGTGCTCGAAAGTATCACGGGGGCATGGAACTCCGCCCTGCCGGACTTCCCACTCGCAGAAGGCAATGTGCAGACAGCCCACGCCGCCAAAGCATCGCGGGTGACGCACACAGGCGGAGTTCAGCCATTTCGCGAACGGTTTCCGCCATTCTGCAGGGTTGTCGGGCGGGATGCTGGCCGATTCGAGCAACTCGATAATCTCGGCCTTGTGCTAGCGTAGCTCTTCCATCACCGGCGCGGCGGCATCTTCGGGCGCGATTACCAGCCACCCGTCCTCGACTCGAATCCGACCGCCATTTGCTTCCACTGCCCGAATCAGTTCCAGGGCTGTGCTCATATTCTCACCTCTGAAACGGCCTTCCCCCCGTTTTGAACCGAAACAAGTGGAACACCCCTTTGTTCATGCGGCTTTGAGGCACTTTTTGCAACCGGAACAGAGGAATGTGTGTTCCGGTTTGAAAACGCGGTTTTAGCCAATAAAGACGCTGAGTGTTCCGTTGTTCCGGTTTGAATTGGGGGGAGTAGGCAATACCGGGACCAGGCGTCCTCAAAATCCCCCCGGCGATAGCCTTGCGCCGTCTCGGCAGGTCCTAACCGAATCTTCACCGGATAGATTTTGAATTTCTTGAGTTGCCGTGCCAGATTGTTGGCAGTCAATCCCTTCCCGTGAGAAAACTCAGCCCAGGGGCGGCCTTCGATCTCGCAGAGTTTTTCGGCAAGAGTTTTTGATGGAATCTGTTCCGCCGTGCCCCCATCGAAGACGGCGCGAATATCGGCCAACAGGGTAGCCCCGCTGGATGTGTTTGCCGTGCCAGCGGCCTTGAAGATGGTCTGCAAGGCCCCGGTGAGCCTTTGGTGCCATCCATCCTCGGCGAGCTGCGCAATACACAGCAGAGGCTCGGCAATGTCATTCTGGCGATCACTAAGGCTTGGAATTGCAGCCGGTTTGATCTCTCGGAGCAGGACAACGGAACCCCGCGCCGCCCATGCTCCCAATGCCTCTCGGATTGGAGCCGCGGCGGCCTTCACCGCATTTTGGCGGAATGGTTCGACGGACTCTTCCGACAGCTTCCGGCGCATCTCGATAACGATGGAGCGGCTGGACACCGTGTCGGGCAACTGTCCGATCCCGGCGAAGCACTTTGGGCAAAAGACATGGAAATCTTTCAGGTCAAAATTCTTGCCGACGCATTTGTAAAAGACCCCGTCCTTGCTAAAGCCAACATTCAGGATTCCGCGAATAGCTTCCGCATATTCCTTATCCCCACCGAGTTGTGCATCCATTTCGTCCAGGAAAATTGTTGGTCTCTTGGCTTCGATGGTGCGCACCAGCGCGGCTGCTGTCATACCTCCGGAGCAAATGGGCACGGCTGCAAGGGCCGCTAAGGATTCCATCAGGAGCGACTTTCCACATTCGCGCTCTGGTGCGGTGATATGGATGTATGGCGTTATCTGAGCCGCATCGAAGGCATAAGTATGCAGCGTCCATGCGGCCATGATGACGGCTTGCTCGTCCGACACAACGATGTAGCGCCGAATCCAGGCTCGGCAGGTTTCGAGCAACTCTCCGGTGACCCTAGCCGCCTCTTCCGGTGTCATGGGCGGCACAGTTGAAACCAGAGGCGCATTGGCCTCACCGGCTGGATACCGCTTCATAATGTCCGCCGCGATTGTTCGCACCTTTGCCTCTGGCAAGGGCGGAGCAAAAGTGGCATTCTCTGCAAGCAGCGCGGCTTCGATGGTTGCCGGGGCCGCTCCCCGCTTTCTCAGGGTTCCCGCCAGACTAACCAGCCTGTTTGTGCGCCCACCTTTCCCCACGGCTTGCGGGCTTGCCTGTGCCGTTGCGGTGGGTATAGGCGAACACACTGTGAGCCGCACGATTACCCAACCGGGCAAGTTCGCAACCGGCACGGATGGGTCAATGAAGCGATACTGTTTCCCACTGGCATGAACGGACGGTGGGCACACTACGAAGCCGCCTGTGCCCCTCACATCAATGTGCGCGCCGATCTTGCCGGATTGGTCATTGCGAATTTCATCCCCGGACGGCGGGCGGTAATAACGATGTTCTCCCCCATCCGTACGCCCCGTGTTCACTGTGAGCGTTGCAGGAAGCGTGAAACCTTGCCGCTCCAGGTCCGCCAATGATGCGCGGCCTTCCGCGCCGTCAACGTCAATCACCACCAGGCCGGAAGCCGTGCCCGTTGCCAAACCCCAATTGCAAGCCGGGTACTGGTGCTGCCAAGCCTCAAGCTGTGCAATGTCGCTGGTAGCCTCTTTCGGCCAGCCCTTCACCAGGGGCAGCTTTCCAAACGCTTGAACCGGGAGAATGTGCCAGCCACGGCCAGCGGCGGTGACGATCTCCGGGGGGAGTACAGCGAAGGCTTCGGCGGTCATCAGCGGACCTCCGGCGCCCGCAGCCGTTCTCCCTGAGTCCTGCGGCTCAGTTCAATCTGGCCGGCGAGCCAGGCCTCCACTTCGGCATCGACCCAACCGACAGCGCGAGCACCCAAAGAAATGGGCTTCGGGAAATTGCCGGCCGCGACGCGCAGGTAGATTGTGGATCGAGAGAGCCCGGTTCGGGTCTTCACTGCTGGAAGTCGGAGAATCATGTTGGACATGTTGGAACCCCTCTGAAAGTCTTATTGGAGCTTAAAATTGGAAGGAGGAAGCACAAAGGACAGAACCTCGGACGAACTTTTGTCCGGTCTGCGAGGAATTCCATTGTCCATGCTCGGTGATCTCGCTGACCTCACAGCCAAAGCATTTGAATCTCTTCATTGTGATGCCCCCCTTAGAGGACTCGACGACGGAGACAGGATGTCTCTAGTCCTACTGCTCAAGATTTACGAGGCGACAATGCAAGAGGGAGGAAGCGATCCATATTTTGAGCAGATGGAGAAGGTCGCTAAAGTGGCGACTGAGGCCGCCGCATTCGGAGTCAGGCTGGAATCAGAAGTATTCCAAGGACCGTTTGCCGACTTTCTGCCCCCCTATACCTCCAAGTACCGAGAGCTTCCAAAGAAGCTCCTCGCGTTCTCGGTGGTGTACGGATTTTACGTGCGCAGCTTTGGGAAGACTGGCCATAAGGCCAAGATTCATGCGGATTATTGGTTGGTCATGGCTTCGGAATTCGTTCGATTGAAAACCAACCAGTATTGCGACGGACAGATGGGTGAGCTGCTCTATGCGATAGGGGATCATCTTGATTCAGAAGCTAAATCTGACGAGGCGATCCGCAAGAAGCGTCTTTTCCTCAAGAAGCACTATCAGTGGCAATATAACGAAGCGTTGAAAAGTGCGAAGAGAGCTTTCGACGGTGGATCTTTCATAGAAGAGTAACGGACCTCGGTCGAACTCTTCTTCCTCTAGTCCGTCGGGCTTAGCCTTGTCCTTCGAGTCCGGAGAACGACCCAATAGAGAGGCACGCGGCACTAGAGAAGACACGTACTGGGCTGCCAGAGGCCAGCGCGCCGTGGTCCATCAAGCATCCGCACTGCGCCGCGGAATTGTCCATGGGCACCTAGACGGAGATTCCAGTGCGAGCTGTCTATCCACAAACGGAATGAGGGGCAGCCGGGGAGCGTGGCAGCCCACCCTTGCCGTTGCCGGAACGCGCACCAAATACAGCTTGCAAGACACTCGCAAATTCTTAGGCAGGCGAGCAATTGCGGGGGCAACTTGTGGGGCAACTCTCAAGAGTCCTACTGAATATACCATGTATTATCAAATATATACATCTCTTAATCGGTAGACGGTAGCGCTACCAAATTCCTTCCCTGCTTTCTGAAATTCCATCCAGTTTTGATTCTCATAGGGCTATCCGTGTACTCCCGCTGCCCCTATTTCTGCTTCTCCGGCGGCGTAATGTCCTTGCCTTCATAGATAATCTTCATCGTCGAGCCGAACTGCTTGTAGTCGGTGTACTTGATGATGTCGCGGATATGCACGTCCTGCGCCATGAAGTTGTGGCCGCCGCTGAAGTGCAGAACGCCTTCGCCCTTGGTGTAGACCGGGAACCAGTAGTGGCCGTCCACCTGCTGCCGCCAGGTCATGAAGGGCGGATGCAGGTCTTCGCTGTTCTTGCGCGTGTCGTCGGGAACCATGCGGCCATTGGTCACTACGATCTGCAGGTCGGTGGCGTCCACCCAGATGCGCCCCAGCAGATAGCGATGTTTCTTTTCGATGAGTTTGGGGCCGACGTCGAAGACGTAGCAGTCGATCTCATCCACCTTTTGCCGGCCCACATATTTGACGTTGTACTGGCCGATCTCCTCGGCGGTGAGCACGAAGGGGTAGCCGTGCTGGATGTCCTGAAAATCGGAGGGCGACATGGCGATCCGCTGCAAGGTGTTGGTCGGCGCGTAGACCACCTTCTCAGTGCGCTTGCCAGTGGAGTCGAAGATCACATCGTCCACCTCGTAGTACTCGCCATCCACCTTGTTGTCGTCGTCGATGGTCTGCACGCGGGCGATGCGCCGATAGGTGTAGTGGTTCAGCGCCTGCTGGAACTCGCTCTCCTTGGCGGCAAACTGGCGGATAATCTCATCGGGAGCGGTCGCCGGCTCGGAGATGTCCATGCGCCCGATGCCCGCGTCGAGGGCCATCGGCGTGAAGCTGTCTTTCTCCTGTGCCGCCGCGGCCAAGACCAGCCCGGCCGCCAGAAATGCTATGCTCCATCGATTGCGCACTCTACTTTTCTCCCTCGCAGCTTGCCTTCTACCAGATTAGACGCAGGGACAGACCTGGAGGATGGAGGTCATACCTCTCATCGACCGTGGTATCCCACACAGGCGCCAGAATTACGAATCGCGGATTCTTCAACTCCGCTCAGGATGACAGTGCATGAGTTGATTGAGATAGTTGGATCGCGCTGGTTATCTCGCCCGGAGCGGGACCGATCCGGGGTCGTTTTTCCAATTCACCACTCTGTTATTTCTGAAATTAACAACGGAATCGCCGTACTCAAACTTATCTTCAGAGAATTTCGTTGGGGTTCCCTGAACCACCAGCACCTCGTCTTTGGATGAGTTCACCGTAAAAAACTCCTGGTCGGGATCGACGGGAGATTGCGGCCAGAGCTTGACCCGGATCGGGGATGAAAAGGGATCGATACGCCAGCCAACGACGCGGCCGTCTTTGAGATACAACTCCGAAGTTCCGTAGACGAGCTTGTCTTCCGAGGAAGCTGTCGGAGTTCCTTGTTGAGCCAGCACCTCGTCCCGGGTGGAACCAACGGTGACATAGGGCTTGAGTTTGATGGTCGCGGGCTGAGCCGGATGGGCCGCAGTGTGTGCCGTCTGCGGCAGGGGCTGCCCGGTTTGCGGGCCGGATGCGGGCGCATTGGCTTTCGGCGCTGGGCTGCGCGGGTCCATACTCCGCATCTCTTGCTTGATCTTCTCCTGAAAGCTGAGATTCTGCCCGCTCTGCCGGCTTGCGGAATAGTGCATCCGGGAGCTTCTCCAGATCAATCCGCCGGTGAGCAGCACCACGAGAACAGCGGCGATTGTCAAGATTAATTTGACCTTTCCCTGAACCTTGTAGATTTCTTTAAGGACCAGCATGACCTTCTGAGGGCGCGCCTTGATCTTTTGCCAGATTCCCTGAGGAGGAGCCGCATCGGGAATCAGGGCAAACGCAATCCGCGCTTTTCTGGCCGAGAAGGCCGGCGTATCGGGCTCCACGTTCGGCGGCGGTGCAGGGGCCAATTTGGTGGAGAGATAGACCGGCCGCTGCGCATGGCCTCGGTCCGTCGAGGTCATGGTCAGATAATCGAAGGCGGCATGGATGTCCTTCAGCTTGGTCTCCGCGGCCTCCTTCAACTTCGGGTCGTCCTGGAAGTGATCCGGATGCCAGACCTTGACCAGCAGGCGATAGGCGCTTCGGATGTCATATTCCAGCCCTTCCATTCCCAGGCCGAGAATGTGCAGAGCCTCACAGCGCGGGCACAGCGTCGTCCCTTCCTCCGTCAGTTGGCCGCAAATGCAGATGTTCTTCAATCCGTTAGCCCTCGACCTTCTCTCTGTTTTGGGAGACGGGACAATTATAGAGGAGCTTGTTGCGCTTCGGCAGAGCGCACCTTCCACGGGCGCTGAGAGGAATCCGTAGAATAGCTTCAGATGGCTTTTACTGAACAATACGATGTGGTGGTGGTGGGCGCAGGGCACGCTGGATGCGAGGCGGCGATGGCGGCGGCGCGCATGGGGCTCAAAGTCGCGCTAATCACGATGAACCTGGACCTGATCGCGCAGATGAGCTGCAATCCGGCGATCGGCGGCGTGGCCAAAGGGCACCTGGTGCGCGAGGTGGATGCGCTGGGCGGCGTGATGGGCGAGGTGGCCGACGCGGTGGGCATTCAGTTCAGGCTGCTGAATAGCTCGCGCGGGCCGGCGGTGTGGAGTCCTCGGGCGCAGTGCGACAAGCAGCTCTACCGGGTGAGGATGCGCGAGGTGCTGGAAGGGCAGCCGGGGCTGCATATCCGGCAGGCTGAGGTGGTGGGGCTGATTGTCGAGGAGGGAACAGGAAACAGGGAACAGGGACTAGGGACTGAGGGACTAGGGACTAAGGGACTTAGAAAAATTCTGGGGCTGAAGCTGCGGGATGGGCGGCAGATGCTGGCCGGAGCGACGATTATTACGACCGGCACATTCCTGAATGGGCTGATTCATTGCGGTGAGGAAAAATATCCAGCCGGCCGCAGCGGCGAGCCGGCCAGCGTTCTGCTGGGCGAGGCGCTGCGCGCGCTGGGGCTGCGGACCTGCCGTTTGAAGACAGGGACGCCGCCGCGGCTGGATGGCCGCACCATCCGCTGGGAGGCCTTCGAGGAGCAATCCGGCGACGCGGAGCCCACGCCCTTCAGCTTCCGGACGAAGAAGATAGTGCAGCCGCAGATCAGTTGCCACATCGCCTTCACCACGCCGGAGACGCTCAGAATCATTCGCGCGAATGTGCATCGCTCGGCGATGTACTCGGGGCAGATCGCGGGGATCGGGCCGCGCTATTGCCCGTCCATCGAGGACAAGATCGTCAAGTTTCCCGACAAGACGCAGCACCAGTTCTTTTTGGAGCCGGAGGGGCTGCACACGCACGAGGTCTACATCAACGGAATGTCTACCTCGCTGCCGATGGAGGTGCAGTGGGAGATTGTGCATTCGATTCCCGGCCTTGAGCAGGCGGAGATGCTGCGCCCCGGCTATGCCATTGAATACGACAGCGTGGACGCCACTGAGCTCGACCGCGGCTTGCGCGTGAAGAGCTTCACGGGCCTTTATCTTGCGGGACAGATCAACGGTACCAGCGGCTACGAAGAGGCGGCCGGCCAGGGCATCATGGCCGGCATCAACGCGGCGTTGTGGCTGAAGGGCGAGCCGCCGTTCACGATGGACCGGAGCGAGGGCTACATCGGCGTCATGATCGACGACCTGATCTCGAAGGGAACCAACGAGCCGTACCGGATGTTCACCTCGCGGGCGGAGTTCCGGCTGCACCTGCGCATCGACAACGCCGACCGGCGGCTGACTCCGCATGGGCGGCGGCTGGGGCTGATCGGCGATGAAGCCTGGGCGGAGTATGAGCGAAAGCAAGCGCGCATGAACGCGCTGGAGCGGTTGCTTGTGACAGGCAAAGTGACCCCGGAAGGGCTGCGGGCCGCAGGTCTGGGCGAACTGACGGCGACGGCTGGATTGACCTGGGCGCAACTGCTGAAGCGGCCCGAGGTGAGCATCGAGGCAGTGCTGGGCGCGGTGCGGGATGAGCTTGTGGCCGATCCGCTGCTGGCGGAGTGGATGGATCGGCCCAGCCTGACTCCCGAAGCGCGAGCGGCGCTGCGCAACGAGGCCCGCGCCGTGGAAACCGAGATCAAGTTTGCCGGCTACCTGGAGCAGCAGAAGAAATCCATCGTCAAGCTGAAGGCGGCCGAGGGGGTTGCGATTCCCGAGTGGCTCGATTATGGCGCCATCAGCGGGCTTTCGCGGGAGATGCGCGAGACGCTGGAGCGGGTGCGCCCGGCGACCATCGGCCAGGCCAGCCGCCTTCCCGGCGTGACCCCGGCCGCGCTGAGCCTGGTGCACGTCTCCATCCGGCTGCAAGGTGCCAAGCGATAGGTTTATAGTTCTTTGTGAAGTTTCCGGAGTGATTCGAAATGCCGGTCGATGAAGTCTCTCTGCAAATTATCAACATGGAGCGAGCCGCGCTCGATCGTTGGGGCCGCGGCGATCCGGACGGGTTTCTGGAAATCTCCGCGCCGGATGTTGCCTACTTCGATCCATTTCTGCCCGAGCGGATTGATGGCCTGAGCGCATTGCGGAAGTACTACGCGGAGTTGCGCGGTCAGATCTTCATTGACAGTTACGAGATCGTCGATCCCGAGGTGAAGGTGCGGGGAGAGATCGCGATCCTGACTTACTGCTTTGTTTCCCGCGGCGGCGGCGACGAGATGCGCTGGAATACAACCGAAGTCTACCGGCACGGCGGCGACGGCTGGCGCATCGTTCATACGCATTGGTCGTTTACCCAGCCCGTGCTTGCCAGTTTGCAGGCGTGAACCGAAGGGCGGCCTATGGCTCCGGATTACGCGTGAAGCTGAAGTTTTTGTGCGCGGCGAAGTCCGCCATCGGGAATATAAAACGAGCTATTTCGCTGGCTGGCATCGTGTAACCAAGAACCGGGAATGCTATGCGCGGCACGCGCCGCAGATCGCGTTTCTCGACTAACCCGGAGGTATCCCAGGTCCGAAAATCCGCACCTGGGGCACCCGGCGGCCCGCCGATCCCTTGTAATAATGCGGCGGAATGCGGCCTCCGCCAGGGCGTCGCGCTATGCTTTCGTTATGGCGATGAAACCCGAGAACCTCTTCATTCGTGCCTGCAGCACTGGCAAACCTGACGTTGTTCGCGAACTTGTTGGTGCCGGGCAGCCCCCGGATACGCGAGACAAGTACGGACTCACCGGGTTGATCTGGGCGGGGAGAAAAGGCCAAATCGAAGTGGCGAAGGTGCTCCTTGCAGCCGGCGCTGACCTCGAAGGAAAAGACCGGCGCGGCCGCACGGCTATCTTCCACGCCATCGCCTACAAGAGACACGCATTCGTCGAATATCTCATTTCGCAGAGCGCCGATCTCGCCGCGATCGACCTTCACAACTGGTCGCCGCTTGACGTCGCATCTCTGCCCCGAAACGACCGGATGGTGGCGATTCTGGAGCGTGCCGGTGCTCAGCGAAAGTCGACTAAAGCGCCCGCGCCCGTCGATCCTGCGAAACGGAATTCCTTCGGTACGGGAGGAGCCTCCGGAGGCCCCGATCTCCCAATTGAGGTGGAACGAATTCACATTCAGCTCAACATGATTTTGCACAATTGGCGCGGCGGTTACACGAATGACGTCACGCACTTCGCGTTTCCGCAGTTTGTCGACGGCTCAGTGGTCCAATATACCCAGCAAATGGGATTTGTAGGGGCGCAGCCAGCTAGAAGGAATCGCGACTGGCTCACCGTCAAGATCGGAATTCCCGAAACCTGGTGGCGCGAACCTGAGGCTGGATACAAGAAGCACCTGACTGACGAGATGGACCGGGGATTCGAGTCGATGGTCGCACTGTTAGAGCAGTATCAAGATAGATATACCCAAGGACTGCAGTCGTCCTTTATGCTTGAGTTCTCTGGTGAAGTTACCGCGACGTGAAACCGATGGGACGAGCATATTCGGACGATCTGCGGGGCAGG
>Ga0224555_1000562_pt1 | contig 56674 bp, 54 predicted proteins | sample 714S23034metaG_FD_180687 | JGI IMG/M metagenome (GOLD analysis project Ga0224555, IMG submission 180687) | Peat soil microbial communities from Stordalen Mire, Sweden - 717 S2 30-34 | ecosystem: Environmental > Terrestrial > Soil > Wetlands > Peat | place: Sweden: Norrbotten County, Stordalen... | reverse complement strand
GGCGGCGGCGGTGGTGGAAGGCGCTAACGCATAGCTGCTGACTTAGTCGGCAGATCGAATCAATAAAGCGGCGGAGCCTCAGGGCTTCGCCGTTTTGCGTTTGAGGTTATCCTTCAGGAAAACATAGTTAGAAATTAATGAATAAGTATTCTTTACATTGCCGCAACTCTTTTTTCAAATGTGTGTATTAGGATTCAGGAGTTGGGATGGCAGACAGCGAGCTTAAGCCAAATGCTCCCTGTTGGTCATAACTCGGGCGTTGCCGCAAGTCTCAAATTGATTGAGGTTGTTTGGCAACATTCTCCGATTTTGTGAGAACGATTCAAGAATGGTTTCAAAAAACCTTCGGTGACTGTTGGCGAAGTGAACTTTTGCGGCAGCAGAGCACCCATGAGACACCAGCAACCGCAGACCCCTCAAGGAGGGGGTCACATATGCGCGGATTCAAAACACTACTCGGTACCACAGCATTACTCGCAGGCCTGGCTTTGGCGCCGGCGGCGAAAGCACAGGTCGCAGTGGAAATCGGCGTTCCGCCAGTCTGCGCTTACGGCTATTACGATTACGCTCCCTACGCCTGTGCGCCAGTGGGCTTTTACGGGCCGGGATTCTTCTACAACGGGATCTTCCTTGGAGTAGGTCCCTGGTCTAACTGGGGCTACGCCCACGGCTGGGGCGAGCATCGCTTCGTTGAAGCAGGCGGAGGCCGCTACCACGGCCACGGCGACGCGCACGGTGGACATCCGGGCGGGCATCCGGGAGGACATCCGGGTAGACACCCCGGTGGGCACCCTGGCGGACATCCCGCTGGGCATCCCGGTGGCGCGCCGCACGGCGGAGACGATCACCGGTAACCAGTAGCTGCTGAGGCAGGCGGCGGGCGGTAACAAAAAAGCGGCGGAGTTGGACGGCTCCGCCGCTTCGTTTTTTGAAAGTAACTTCAGGTCTCGGAGTACGGCGATGATTTTTGCCGAGTGCTACGATTTTTTGCTTTATTTCCATGAAGGGCACGAGGCAGTTCATGCGTATGAATACTTGAAAAATCAGGTTGACATGCTCATGTTTCCATGAAATTCTTGCGCTATTGTTCTGTCAGGGGACGGATTCGCAAGGCTTTAACACGAGGTTGATTTTGACTGAGATCCAACCCCCGCGGGCGGCGATTCGATTTTCCGCTGTCACAACGGCTAACTTTCCCATACCGGCGCAGACGCGAATGTACCCTGACAATCGATCTTCTTTGGAATAACGGTTTCATCATCCTCTTGAAAACTTGCTGTTGCCTGACGAGCTAATGAAGGCAGCAGCGCACCTCACGCAGTAACAGCAACCGCAGACACCTAAAGGGGGAGTCACATATGCGCGGATTCAAAATTTTCCTCGGTACAACAGCACTGCTTGCAGGCCTGATCCTTGTGCCGGCAGCAAAGGCACAGGTTGACATCGAAGTCGGTGTTCCGCCTGTCTGCCCTTACGGCTACTACGAAGCACCACCCTACGCCTGCGCGCCCATGGGCTTTTACGACGATGGATACTTCTTCAACGGGGTCTTCCTCGGCGTGGGTCCCTGGGCCGGCTGGGGTTACGGTCACGGCTGGGGCGAGCATCGCTTCCATGATGGTGGCGGCGGCCGCTATCACGGACGCGGCGGCTATGACGCCGATCATGGGCACTGGGCTCACGGCGGCGGCGGACATGAAGGCCACGGCGGCGGACGCCCCGGCGGCGGCGGACATCCCGGCGGCGGCGGACATCCCGGCGGCGGTGGACATCCCGGTGGCGGTGGACATCCCGGTGGCGGTGGACATCCCGGTGGCGGTGGTGTACATCCAATCCGGTAACCAGTAGCCGCTGAATCATGCGGCGGATGAAACAATAAGCGGCGGGGCCTCAGGGCTTCGCCGCTTTGCATTTGATCTGAAAATACGGGTCAATGTTTACGATGCGCCCGGCAGGGACAGAGTGTATTCTGTCTGGCAGGTTCTCTTGAGGCACGAGGCAAGAATCGGATGGATCTCTACTCGCAACTACCCCCGGAAGCCGTAAAGATTGCGCTGGTGCTTTTTTTGTCGTTTCTGATCGGACTGGAGCGGGAAGAGCACAAAGCGGCCAACGGCGCGTACTCCTTTGGAGGAGTGCGCACATTTCCGCTGATCGGGTTGATCGGTTATTCCATTGCGCTGGTTTCAGGCACGCAACTGCTGCCGCTGGCCGTCGGCTTTCTGGTCGTCGCCGCTTTTCTGCTCTTGTCGTACTGGCACAAGCTCACTTGCGATAAGGTTGCCGGGGTGACCACGGAGATGTCAGGGCTGGCCACATTTCTGGTGGGAGCGCTGGTTTATTACGGGCATTTCTGGATCGCCACTACGCTGGGCGTAGCCAGCCTGCTGCTGCTGGATCTGAAAGAGGCGCTGGAAAAGATGGCTGCGCGCATCGATCCGCAGGAAATTCTTACCTTCTCAAAGTTCTTGTTTTTGACCGGGGTGATTCTGCCCGCGCTGCCCAATAAGGAATACAGCCAGTTCCACATTAATCCATTTAAAACCTGGCTGGTGGTGGTTGCCATCAGCGCCATTTCCTATGCCAGTTATGTTTTGCAGAAGGTAACCAAGGGGCAGGGCGGGGTGGTGCTGGCGGCGTTGCTGGGCGGCGCCTACTCCTCCACGGCGACCACGGTGGTGATGGCGAAAAGAGCCGCGCGGGAAAAGCGTCCCCACCTCTTCGCGGGCGCCATTCTCATAACGTCCGGCGTGATGTATGTGCGGCTGACGACTCTGCTGGTTCTGTTCAACCGGCAATTGATGGCCCTGCTTTGGGAGCCATTTCTTGTGTTTGCGGTGCTGGCGGTGGGCGGCGGCTGGCTTTGGTCGCGCCGGGCGGATAAAAACTCGCAGGAGGTACAGCGGGAGTACGACCCCAAAAATCCGCTCGAGCTGCTGACGGCGTTTCTCTTTGCGGTGCTGTTTCTGGCCATGCTGATCGCTACCCAGTTGGCCGTGACGTACTTGGGCAAAGCGGGGGTGAACACGCTGGCCGCCATCATGGGCGTTACCGATGTGGACCCGTTCATCATGGGGCTTACGCAGGCGGCGGGCACGCTAACGCCTGTGAAGGTTGCGGCGGGAGCAATTTTGATTGCCGCATCCAGCAACAATATTGTGAAAGGCATTTACGCTTACAGCCTGGCTGACCGGAAGACGGGCGTGCAAAGCCTGCTGTTTCTGGCCGGGCTTGCTGTTGCCGGGCTGGTTCCACTGATCTGGCTGGGATGGTGAACGGCGTGCGGAAGGTCCTGGGGTTGACTCTCGGCCGGTCGCCAGAGGTTAACGGCGGAGATTGACCTTGGCCAGATCGATGATTTCGCTGCCTCGCCCATCGAGAACCGCTTTGATCATGAACAGGCTGAAGCCTTTGATCTGATCGACGGTAATCGTCGGCGGCATGGAGAGCTCCTGGCGGCTCACGATGGCTTCAAGCAGGACCGGACCGTCATGCGCAAGTGCCTGCTCGATCATGGGTCTCACCCGGTCCGGCGTTTCGGCCCGCAGCCCGAGAATCCCCGCAGCCTCGGCCATTTTGGCGAAATTCGGATTGCTCAGATCGGTTGCAAAATCGAGGATGCCGGCGGCCTTCATCTCCAGATCCACAAAGGCCAGCGAACTGTTGTTGAAGACGATCAGTTTTACCGGCAACTGCAACTGGCGCAGCGTGAGCAGGTCACCCAGGAGCATGGCCAGCCCGCCGTCTCCTGAAAATGAAATAACCTGGCGGCTGGGATGGCTGACCTGCGCTCCGATGGCCTGCGGCATCGCATTGGCCATGGAGCCATGATTGAAGGAGCCCATCAGTCGGCGTTTGCCGTTCATGTGCAGATAGCGCGCGGCCCAGATGGTGGGCGTACCCACATCGCAGGTGAAGATTGCGTCTTCCGCAGCAAGTTCATCCAGCACCCTGGCGACGTATTGGGGATGGATCAGCTTATCTTCGGAGTCGGCCGTCGCCAGATCGTCCAGGCCTTTGCGGGCCTCGGCATAGTGACGGAGCGAAGTGTTCAGGTGCGCGTCGTCGGCATTTTCTCGGAGCTGGGGAATGAGCGCGGCCAGCGTGGATTTCACGTCGCCGACCAATCCCAGGTCGACCTTGGAGCGGCGGCCAATCTGTTCCCCGCGAATGTCGATCTGCACGATGTTCGCCTTCTGCGGGTAAAACTGCCGGTAGGGGAAGTCTGTTCCCAGCATCAGCAGCGTGTCGCAGTTCATCATGGCGTGATAGCCGGAGGAAAAGCCGAGAAGGCCGGTCATGCCCACGTCGAATGGATTGTCGTACTCGACATACTCCTTGCCTCGCAGGGCGTGAACGATGGGGGATTTGAGCTTGCCTGCAAGTTCGATCAGTTCCGGGTGAGCTCCGGCGCATCCTGCTCCGGCCAGAATGGTGGTTTTCTTCGAGCCATTCAGAATCTTGGCCAGCGCCGCGATCTCGTCTGCGGAGGGTGTTACAGTTGATTTCGCCTCGTGAAAATGAAGGCGCGGCTCCGATTCGACCGCATCGCTTAAGGCAATGTCGCCGGGGAGGACAACAACGGCGACGCCGCGCCGCGAGATTGCGGTTTGCATGGCGATCTCAAGTATGCGGGGCATCTGCTCGGGATGCGAAATCGGTTCGCAAAAGTGGCTGCACCGCGCGAAGAGTTGCTCCGGGTGAGTCTCCTGAAAGTAGTTGCTGCCCAGTTCATCGCTGGGGATCTGCGCCGCGATGGCCAAGACTGGAACGCGGCTGCGATGGCAGTCGTAGAGTCCGTTGATCAGGTGCAGATTTCCCGGTCCGCAGCTTCCGGCGCAGACCGCCAATCCGCCGGTCAGATGGGCCTCGGCGCCGGCGGCAAAGGCGGCCGTCTCCTCATGGCGCATATGAACCCACTCCAGTTTCCCGTTGGCTCGAATGGAGTCGGTGATGCCGTTGAGCGAGTCGCCCGAGACGCCGTATATCCGCTTAACGCCTGCCCCGGCCAGCACGTCTACCAGCAGCTCAGCCACTTTCTTCGCCATCACGGTCTCCTCGCCTGCGGATTTGATGCCATGCACTTTGTTCGGTTGCTTGGTTTCTTGCATTGGTCACATCGTAGAAGCCCAGCTTTAGATGATGGCTCTGCATTTAGGATTAAAGCGTGCAGACCATACGAGTAGAGACGCCATCAGCGAAGTACGACGTGTTTGCGGGCAGCGGGTTGTTGGAGACGCTCGGCGCCCGTATTGAGAGAGTTGTGGGCAGGCTGCCGCGACGGGTTTTTGTGCTCACTTCGGCACCGATCTGGGCGCTTTGGGGGCAGAGCCTGCCGCAGTCCTTTCGGGACGAGCCGGTGGTGCTGTTTCTGGAGCCAGGCGAGAAGTATAAATCGATGGCCAGCGTGGAGCGGCTGCTGCGGCAGATGGCGCAGGCTGGTGGGGATCGCGGGAGCCTGCTGATTGCCTTTGGCGGCGGGATTGTGGGCGATGTGGGCGGGTTTCTGGCGGCGATTTATATGCGCGGGATCCCCTATATTCAGGTTCCGACTACGCTGCTGGCGCAGGTGGATTCGTCGGTGGGCGGCAAGACAGGCGTGAACCTGCCGGAAGGCAAAAATCTGGTGGGCAGCTTTTATCAGCCGCTGGCGGTCTTTGCGGATATCGGAGTGCTGGGGACGCTGCCGGAGCGCGAGCTGCGCGCCGGGTTGATGGAGAGCATCAAGGCGGGGATCATCCGCGATCGGGCGCTGGTGCGGTTTATGGATGAGCACGCGGCAGACGTGCTGGGACGCGACCGCAAGACTCTGGAAAAGGTGATTGCGGCGTCGATCCGCATCAAGGCCGGGGTGGTGGCCAGGGATGAGCGCGAGAACGGTCCGCGGATGATCCTGAACCTGGGGCACACGGTGGGGCACGCGCTGGAGCAGGCTACCGGCTACAAAACTCTGCTGCACGGCGAGGCAGTGGGGTGGGGGATGGTGGCTACGCTTTACCTGGCGCTGCTGAGGGGAACGATTTCACGTGCGCAGTTTGAGCGGCTGGAGGGTTTGATTTATCTGTATGGGCCGCTGCCGCCGCTGAAGCTGCGCGCGACGAAAGTGGTGGAGGCGACTGGCGGCGATAAGAAGAACCTGGGCGGAGTGAGACGGTTCGTGCTGCCGATTGGGATTGGCGATGCCGGCGTTGTGGAAGACGTGACGGCGGCGGAGCTGGAGGGTGCGGTGAGGTATATGCTGGCGCGGGCAGCAGGGAAGCAAGCCTGATGACCGCGACCGGAGCCAAGCCGGCGGGAGCGGTGGATGAAGCCAGCGCTGCTGCGGCGGTGCGGGAGATGTTTGACTCGATTGCGCCGCGGTACGACTTGCTGAACCACGTGCTCAGCGCCAATGTGGACCGGCTGTGGTGGAGGCGGACGGCGCGGCGGTTTCGGGCGGTGCTGGCGCAGCCCGATGCGGCGGTGCTGGATATTTGCTGCGGGACGGGCGACCTGACCATGGCGCTGCTCAAGCTACGACCTCAAGGAGCGCGACCGATTCTGGCGGCGGATTTTTCTCGTGCAATGCTGAGCCGCGGGGCGAAAAAATTTGCAGCACGAAAACCCGGGGCGCCGTATGCCATACCGCTGGAGGCGGATGCTCTGCATCTGCCGCTGCGGGATCGTTCGCTGGATCTGATTGTGACGGCGTTCGGGTTCAGGAACCTGGCTAACTACGAGGCCGGCTTGCGCGAATTTCATCGCGTGCTGAAGCCGGGCGGGCAGTTGGGAATTCTGGACTTCAGCGAGCCGGGTGGGCCTATCGGCAAGGCCTATGCGGTTTATTTTCGTCGCGTGCTGCCTGCGATAGGACGGCTGGTTTGCGGCAAGGCGGGAGCCTACAATTATCTGCCTGTGTCGGTGGGCAATTTTCCTCCGCCCGGAGAGATGCTGGAGTTGATGCGCAAGGCGGGCTATGCCGAGTGCGCGTGGCAGCCGTATACCTTTGGGATTGCCGGGTTGTACACGGGCGAGCGCTCCGCTGTAGCCTAGGAGATCGATGACTTCCTCTGATCCAAAATCCGCCGTCTTGACCCCGGCCGGGTTATCCGCGGAGAAGCGGCGCGTGGCGCTGCACTCGATGATGGTGGCGGGTGCGATGACGCTGCTGAAGCTGGCGGCGGGGTTGGTCTCCGGGTCGCTGGGCGTGCTGTCGGATGCGGCGCACTCGGCGCTTGACCTGGTGGCCGTCACACTGACGTTTTTTTCCGTGCAGGTGAGCGACAAGCCGGCCGACGAGGACCACACCTACGGGCACGGCAAGATTGAAAACCTCTCGGCGTTTGGCGAGGCCATTCTCATGGTGGCCTCGTGCGTGTGGATTATCTGGGAGGCGATGGCGCGCATCTTCTACCACACGGTGGAGCTGCACCACTCGGTGTGGCCGGTGCTGGTGCTGCTGCTCTCGATTGGGATGGATTACTGGCGTTCACGGCGGCTGCGGTCGGTGGCCGTGCTGACGGGCTCATCTGCGCTGGCCACCGATGCATTTCATTTTGCCTCCGATATCTGGTCCACGCTGGCGGTGCTGGCCGGACTGTGCGCCAGTTGGGTGGGAACGCATTTTGGGATTGGCTGGCTGCGGTTTGCCGATCCGTTTGCGGCGGTGGTGGTTTCACTCATGATTCTGCGGCTGACGCTGCACCTGGGCCGGGAGACGGTGGCAGTGCTGATGGACCAGGTACCGGCTGAAACGCGGCGGCGACTGGTGCGCGAGGTGGAACAGGTGAAGGGCGTGCTGGCCGTGGAACAGGCTCGGGTGCGTCGCGCCGGGGCAGGGTACTTTGCCGACCTGACGCTGGCGCTGCCGCGGCGCTATACCTTTGGGCACACCGGCGAGCTGGTGCGCGAAGCCACCGAGGCCGTGCACCGCGCACTGCCGACGGCGGACGTGGTGATCCATACCGTTCCGCGCGAGTCCAGGGCGGAGAGCGTCTTCGACCGGGTGAGGGCAGTGGCGGCGCGCAACAATGTGAGCGTGCACGAACTGAGCGTGCAGTCGCACCATGGACGGCTGCGCGTGGAGCAGCACCTGGAACTGGACGAAAAGATGCCGCTGCTGAAGGCGCACGGGTTTGTGAGCGCTTTGGAGGCGGAGATTCTGCGCGAGGCGCCGGAGATCGACGCCGTGCTGACGCATATTGAAAGCGAGCCGGCCACCATTGAACAGCCGGAGATGATGGTGGAGGAGAATCGCAGGATTGAGTCCGCGCTGCGGGCGGCTGGCAGGCAGTTCCCTGAGATTGTGGATGTGCATGCGATTACAGTGGGCAGGACAGGCGAGCACATTTATCTATCCTGTCATTGCACGCTGCCGGACGATTTGTCGATGCTGCAGGTGCACGAGGTGATGACCGGGTTGGAAGATCGTTTCAAGCTGGAGTGCCCGGAGGTTTACCGGGTAACGATTCATCCCGAGCCGGTTACGGATAATTTGCGGTAAATCTTGAGAAGGTTTGTAGTCGAGGGGATTGCGCAGAGCGAATGGACGGGCTCGATGATTTTCGAGGGGATTTTCGAGATTGTGTCTGCGGAGATTGAACCATGAACACTCGCGCGGTGAAGAATTTTTTTCAGATGGCCTCTCTGCTGTTGCTGCTGCTGGCGGTGGCGCTGCTGTCGGCCATCACCACCATGCACTTCGCCATACACGGCGCGGAGGTGCAGGTTCCGTCGCTCTTGGGGATGACGGAGGAAGATGCGCGCAGCGAGACCGCAGGGCTGGGGCTGAATCTGGACGTGGACAATCGCTACTACTCGGCGGACGTGGCGGCGGGGCATATTCTTTCGCAGTCGCCGGCGGCGGGGACGGTGGTGCGCCGGGAGTGGCTGGTGCGCGTGGCCCAGAGCCTGGGACCGCAGAAGGTGGAAGTGCCGGATACGGTGGGTCGTGGAGAGCGGGTGGCGGCGCTCACATTGCGGCGCGTGGGCCTGGAGGTGGGCGCGACTGCGCGGCTGCCCTACGGCAAGGCGGAAGAGGGAACGGTGCTGGCCCAGGACCCGCCTGCGCATGCGCAGGGTATCGCACGTCCCAGCGTCAATCTGTTGGTGGCTGCCGCAAGCGATGATGTGCCTGATGGTTTTGTGATGCCTGAGCTGATTGGATGGCCGGCGGTGAGCGCGCAGGGGGAACTGGAACGGGTGGGTATCAAAGCGGAGACGAATTTAGTGGATGTGCCGGTGGGACCGGTGGGCAGCGGTGATGCGCCGCCCAGGATGCCGGTGAGGCCGGGCGCGGTGACGGCGCAATCTCCGCCTGCCGGATTTCGCGTGGAACAAGGTACGGTGGTTCGGCTGACGGTGGCGAAGTGAGAAGTACAGGGAATAGGGAACAGGGAATAGGGAATAGTTAGTTTGCTAAGCGGGGAATGACAGAGAGGTAGAGAGATGGGATTGAGCGAAGATCAGGAGCGGGTGGCGTTGCAGGAACGCGAATTGAAGCTGCCGGGGCTGGATGCTCGGTTTGCCTGGGAGCTGGGCGTGCGCATGAGGACGCTGGCTGAAGAACGCGGGCAGTCGGTGGTGATCGATGTGCGGCGCTTCGGGCAGCCTTTGTTTTATGTGGCGCTGGAGGGGACTACGCCGGATCATCCGGAGTGGGTGCGGCGAAAGAGCAATGTGGTGGCGCGGTTTCATCGCAGCTCCTATGCGATTGGGTTGAAGATGAGAGCGAAGAAAGAAACGCTGGAAGCGCATCAGGGGTTGCCGCTGTCTGACTTTGCTACGGATGGAGGATCGTTTCCGCTGGCTGTTGCGGGTGCGGGAGTGGTGGGCTGTGCGACTGTCTCCGGGCTGCCGGAGCGCGCAGATCATGAACTCGTGGTAGAGGCTCTGTGTGCCGTGCTGGGGCGCGATTATGCTGTGTTGAAGTTGGCGGCGGAGTAGGGCGTTTCAGCGAGTCAGCGAGTCAGCGAGTCAGCGGGTCAGCGAGTCAGCTGTTTGACTGCCGCTGCTAATCAGCAATTTTCTCGATCAGGGCAATGAAGAAGCCATCGGTGTGGAATGCGCCGGGGAGTAGGCGGAGTGTGCCTTCGGGGGTTAGGCAGCGGTGGAGTTGTTCTGCTCCGGAGAGGGTGAGGATGGATTCGCTGCGCAGGGTTTCGATGCTTGGAGCTAACGAGATTTGGAGAGCGTTGGGAGTTGCTGCAAGCACAGCGGCTACGACCTGCTCGTTTTCTTCCGGCTCAAGAGAACAGGTTGAGTAGAGGACGTGGCCACCGGGACGGATGGCGAGCATGGCGGCGCGGAGAATGGCCTGCTGGCGCTCGGCCTGGCGGACGAGATCTTCAGGGCGCAGACGGTGGCGAATCTCTGGATTGCGGCCCAGAGTGCCGGTGCCGCTGCACGGAACGTCGGCCAGGGCCAGATCGAAAACTGAATCTTCGGTCAATGCGGTTGCGTCGGCAAGGCGGCATTCGACTTTGTCGGCGCGGGCAGCCAGACGGATACGCAATTGATCGAGGCGCTGAGGGCTGGATTCGCAGGCTACGATGCGGGCTTGCGGATTGCGCTCGGTGAGGATGAGGGTTTTGCCGCCGGGCGCGGCACAGGCATCGAGGATTTTTTGTTGGTTTTGGTTGAGTGAATTGCTGGCCAGTTCAGCGATCAATTGCGAGCCTTCGTCCTGTAGACGCAATCGGCCCTCTTGAAAGGCCGGTGTGATTGTAACGTCGCCGTTGAGGATGGTGCGGGCGGCTGTTAGCAGTTCGCCTGGCAAGAACTGAATGCCGGCTTCAATAAGTTCGGCTTCGACTTCGGGGCTGGCCAGGCGTATGGATAGAACGGGCTGGGTTTGGCCGTGACGGCAGATTGCTCGGGCAGCTTCGAGGCCGTAGAAATTTGCCCAGCGCTCGACCATCCAGACTGGATGGGATTCGGTCAAAGCGAGTTTAGCGACGGAATTTTCTACAAGCTTTCCCTCGGCGGCTAAAGCCTCGTCTGTTTTATCTGCATCTATGGCACGTCTAAAGACGTGCCCTTTCAAAGCAAAATCATTTTCTGATTCTTGTTGTGCACCGGCGAGTTTGCGCAGGACGGCGTTAACCATGCGGGATGCGAATCGGTGACCGGATTGCTTGGCCAGCTCCACGCTCTCGTCGATTGCTGCGCGGGCGGGGATGCGGTCCAGATGGAGCAGTTGAAAGGCGCCCAGACGCAGGGCGATCAAAATCTCGGGATCGAGTTTGGCGTTGGGGCGCTTGAGCAGCAGGTGGATCTGGTGGTCGAGGCGAATCTGCCAGCGGAGCACACCCAGCACCAGCGCTGTGGTCAGGTTGCGGTCGGCAGGTGAAAGAGCGTTAACTCCCTTTCCGCGCAACAGATCGTCGGAGTGGGAGGTTCCGCGCTCGACGGCCATGAGGATCTGGAAGGCTGCTTTGCGTGCTGGAGAGACTGCGGGCATTGCTATGAGCCTAACCGCTCAGCCTAAGCGTGCGTTGGCGGCGACTGAAACGCCGCGAAGAAATTCGGCTGCGGTGAGCCGCTTTTTGCCTTCGAGTTGGAGTTCGAGAAATTCGAGCCAGGTATCTTCGGCACAGCGGACGAAAAGGCGATGGTCTTCAATGTGCAAGTGGCCCGGTGATGCGAGAACCGAGCCGGCGGGATCGGATTCGGCGCTGACCGGTTCCGCTGCTACTGCCAAGCGATGGACGATGAGTTTTTTGCCGTCGAGCGTGGTGAATGCTCCGGGCCACGGCTGGAAACCGCGCCAGCGGTTATAGAGCTCGTGTGCGGAGCGGGCGGCAAAGTCCATGCGACCGTCTTCGCGATCGAGGAGCGGAGCGAAGGTGGCGAAGGAGTGGTTTTGCGGCTGGGGTTGGACGGTTCCGGCGGCGAGGCCGGCCAGGGTTTCCACCACCAGCGGCGCGCCGGAGCGGGCGAGCTGATCGAAGAGGTCTACGGCGGTTTGGTGGAGTGCGATTTCGTGAGTCTGCTGAAGAAGAATGGGGCCGGTATCGAGGCCTTCTTCGAGAAGCATGGTGGTATTGCCGGTGAAGGCGTCGCCCATGGCAACGGCCCACTGTATGGGCGCTGCGCCGCGGTACTTAGGCAACAGAGACGCGTGCAGGTTGATGCAGCCGAAGCGCGGCAGAGCCAGCATCCAGGGAGGGATGATGCGCCCGTAGGCGACGACGACGATTGCTTCAGGGGCGATGGCTTCGAGCTGCGCGCGAAATTCCGGATTACTGCGAATTTTTTCCGGCTGGGCGATGGGCAGGCCTGCGGCTTGCGCGGCTTGCTTGACTGCGGGAGCGGTGAGTTGCCCACTGCGGCCTACGGGGCGGTCAGGCTGAGAGACGGCCAAGGCGACGTCGTGGCCCGTGGCCAGGAGCGCATTCAGAGAGGGTACGGCGAATTGGGGAGTGCCGCAGAAGACTAGTTTCACAGTTCTACCACTCGCCCGCGCGCTGCATCTTGCGGATCTTGCGCAGGCTCAGGTCGCGCTTGAGGGCGCTCATGCGGAAGATGAACAGCATGCCGTCGAGGTGGTCGATCTCATGCTGCAGGCATCGCGAAAGAATTTCTTCGCCGTCCTTCTCGAACCACTTGCCGTGCTCGTCCTGTGCGCGGATGCGCACCTTGGCGTGGCGCGAAACCTTCTCGCGAATCTCGGGGAAACTCAGGCAGCCTTCTTCCTCGTATTGCTTGCCGTGGCTGAAGATGATTTCGGGATTGATGAGCACCAGTTTGTCTTTGTGCTCCTTGCCCATGCTCAGGTCGATCACCGTTACGCGCTTGGAAACGCCCACCTGGGGCGCGGCCAATCCGATGCCCTGGTTGGCGTAGGTGGTCTCAAACATATCGGCGACCAGACGGCGCAACTCGGCGTTGAATTCGGTGACTGGCTCGCCGGGCTGGGAGAGAACGGGTTCGGGATATTTAACGATCTTGAGAATCATGAGTCTGCTAAAAGCTCCGTATCTGTTCGATGTATCCGTTGAAATTTCGTTGCATTTCGACCAGCGAGTCGCCGCCGAATTTTTGCTGGGCCAGGCCGGCGACGGTCAGCGCCACCATGGCCTCGGCGGCTACTCCGGCTGCGGGCACGACGCAAATATCGCTGCGCTCGTAACTTGCGCTAGTGGGCTCGCGGGTATCGAAACGCACGGATTCGAGAGGGCGACGGAGCGTGGAGATGGGCTTCAGATAGCCGCGCACCACAATATCTTCTCCGTTCGAGACCCCGCCCTCAATGCCGCCGGCGTTGTTTTGCGGGCGAATGAAACGAGTGGGTTCTTTGGGCTCGGCTGAGTAGTGAATGGGATCGTGGACCTGGGAGCCGAAGGACTCGGCGGCGGTGATGCCGCGGCCGATTTCGACGGCTTTGACGGCTTGCAGGCTCATCACCGACCAGGCCAGCAGGCCGTCGAGACGCTCGTCCCAGTTGGCGTAGGTGCCCAGGCCGGCGGGAACGCCGTGGACCACCACTTCAAAAACGCCGCCTACGGTATCGCCGGTGCGGGAGACTTCTTCGACTTCTTCCTTCATGCGGGCTTCGATGGCGGGATCGACGCAACTGAGGACGATTTCGTCGCGGAGGGCAACGGCGGCGATCTCTTCCCATGCGGCGGTGCGATTGAGTTCGACGCGGCCTACGCGAATCACGTGGCTGGCCACTTCAATGCTCAGGGCGCGCAGAAGCAGCTTTGCGAAGGCTCCGGCGGCCACGCGGGCGGCGGACTCGCGGGCCGAAGCGCGCTCCAGAACGTAGCGGGCGTCGGGGAAGTTGTATTTGAGCGCTCCGGCAAGATCGGCGTGGCCGGGACGCGGCGAGGCAACGGCCTGGTGCTTGGCCGGGTCGCCGGCTTCAACGGGGAGCTTTTCTTCCCAGTTTTTCCAGTCGCGGTTCACGAGTTCAATGGCGATGGGCGAGCCGATGGTCTTGCCGTGGCGCACGCCGCTGAGCACGTGGGCTTTGTCGGTTTCAATCTTCATGCGGCCGCCGCGGCCGTATCCCTGCTGGCGGCGCCACAGTTCGCGGTTGACGAATTCCAGATCGACGGGAACGCCGGCCGGCAGTCCGGAGATGAGGGCGATCAGCGCCTCACCGTGCGACTCCCCGGCAGTTGAGAAACGAATCATATTCTTTTGATTGTAACGGAGGAACAGTGGTCAGCAGCTGTACGGTTATAACTCGGCCGAAATCGAAATGCTTGCCGGAGCTGAGACCATCCGTGCTCGACCGTGGCCGGGATTCACCACTTGCCGGGATGCAACGATGCCAAACTTCTCCAGCGCATCTACGTCACGCCGCACAGCACTTGCGTCGCGTCCCAGGGACGCGGCAAGCTCCTTGATGGAAACGGTCCGCTTCTTCACTGCATCGAAGAGATTGAGTCTGGCGGGCGTCAGCAGACGAACCATCTCGGCCGGGTTTTCAAAAGTGATTCCTCTTGAAGGCGGGAACGCACGTCCCTCATCCATGGCTTTGGCTCGCGCCTTTGACCGCTTTGCCCATCCATCAAAGCCGTCGGTGTAGATTTTTGTCTTCATAGCTTCCTCCGTGTCTTTAACACGTTTACCTCGGCGATAAAGCGTGCAAGGATGTCGCCGTATGCTGCAGGCTCAATTTCCTTGATGGCACCGGCAAAGTGACGGTGCTGAGAGCCATGTGCCGAATCGTACCCGAGTACCCGCCCATTATCTTTGGCAAACAAATGGAAATTGATGAAAGCCAGGTTGTAGCGCACAACTTGGCCGCTTGCATCTTTCCAGACTTCTTCGCGAATCAAACCATCCCCTGCGGCACAACTGATTGCGGCGATTTCGTCGGTAACCTTTACGGGCTTGCCGGCCTGCTTCTTTGCTGCGGCCATGGAATCATTCTACCACAGATAGGATGTTATTTGTCTTACCTGCAACGCGGAAGTACGCGAAGTGGGGTTGCATGCAAACCGCCGATCCCCTACCCGACGAACCAGTTCCACTGCTCGGCGGTGAGCGGGACTACGGAGAGTCGGCCGATGAGGACCAGCGGGGATTTTGCGAAGATGGGCTCGGCTTTGATTTCGGCCAGAGTCTTCGGCTGCTTGAGACGCTTGCCGGCTTTGACGCGGACGATGGGGACTTTGGGATCGGATGCGTCCACGCTGACTACCGTGCCGGCACCTACGGCGGTGCGCTCGTCGCCGGTGTGGTAGAAGATCCACTTTGTGCCCGGCTTCATTTCGCGCAGGTGCTTGACGGCGGTGGGATTGGTGACTCCATCCCAGATGGTCTCCCGGTCGCGGAGGAAATCATCGAAGGAGTAGACTTCAGGCTCGGATTTGAAGAGGAACCAGGCCATGCGGCTCTTATCTTAAGCGGAAGGCGGGGGATTTGGAAATGGGTTCCCTGCCTTCTGCTTCAACTCATTGGGAATATATCAAGTGCGAACTATTCTTTGTCTTCTCCCAGCCAGCGCCTGGTATTGAGCAATTGCCGCTGGTCGAGTGCCCAGACCTTTCCGGTCATCTCATCGGGGCCTTTGCCTTCACGGATGCATTTATCGAATTCGCCTTGGACGGCCTGCATCTTGGCGTCGAGGTCGTCGAGGAAATTCAGCACCAGGGCTTCGGGAATCATGGGCAGCTTGGGCGAGCCGAATTCGAGTTTGCCGTGGTGCGACAAAATCATGTGCAGCACCAACGTTTTCAGCTTGGGCGGGAAGTTGGGAAGGCTGTCCATGGTGCGCTCGGCCAGGGCAGCGCCGATCTGGATGTGGCCCAGTAGCGTGCCTTCAATGGTGTACTCGAAGCCGATCTCCCAGCTCAGCTCGCGCACCTTGCCTATGTCGTGCAGGATTACGCCGGTGAGCAGCAGGTCGCGGTCGAGGATGGGGTAGTGGGGGGCGACGCGGTCAGCCAGGGTGAGCAGGCTGACCACGTGCTCCAGAAGGCCGCCCAGCCAGGCGTGGTGAAGCTGCCGGGCTGCAGGAGCCTCGCGGTAGGCCTGGGCAAGGTCCGGCTCAGCCAGCAGGGTGGTGAGCAACAGCTTGAGGTCGGGGTTGGTGAGGCTGTCTACAAAACTCTGAAGCTGACGCCACAGCTCGGCTACGTCATAGGTAGTGGAGGGCAGCAGGTCGGCCTTGTCCACTTCGCTGGCCGCGGCATTGCGTAGCTGGTCGATCTTCATCTGCAGGCGGTCGTCGAAGCGGCTGGCGCTGCCGCGGGCCTTGACGATGTCGCCGCGCTCGAAGTCTTTGGCGATGCGCGGGTCATCGGGAGCCCAGACGCGGCCTTCAAGCTGGCCGGTCTTGTCGCCCAGAATCAGGCTCAGGTAGGGCTTGTTGGACTTCGTGGTTCTTTGCTGTTTGGCCAGAACCAGAAAAAAACCGTCGAAGGGCTTACCTTCGTCAAAGTTGGCCAGGTCGGCGATATAGATGTCTTTCATACTGCCCTGAAGCTTAACGCATTTGGGTGGGGGTGAGGCAAAATTGGTCTTTTATAGGATTTGATGAGGTTCGTGGTTTCCCACCCTTTCGCAGAAAAAAGCGAAAGGATGGGGCACGGAGATTTTGTGGAATGCAAAAAACAGGGGCTGGGAGTTGCTCCCAGGCCCGGCGGATTGTTGAAGCGCCAAACTTACTGCTTCGGAACCGGTGCGGGAGCCGGTGGAACATCGCTCGGATTCTGCACAGGCGCAACCGGCTTCTTGTTCTTTTCGGCCAGACGGGTCTTCTGGCCGACGGTGGTGGCCTTGGTCTTTTTCTTTTTAGCACGATTGCCGCCCAGGCCTAAAGGAGCGGATTGCGTCTGGCGGTCGGCCACCTCGGCGGCATCGGGCGGCGGAGGAGCGTCCGGGTCCAACTTTGGAGCGCCCGGGGAGCCCTTCTTGACCGACTTAGCCACTTTGGCGCGTTCGCTGAAGCGGGTCTTCTGCGTTGGCCTGGTAGGTTCCAGAGGATTGACGGGTTCCGGCGTGGTATTGGAGGCGGTTTGTACGGCGCCCGCGTCCTCGGTACTGGCTTTGGCCGCGCTGGGGAGGGTCTCCTGGGGCGACTTGCCGTAGCGAATCTTTTCCTTCTTGCCGGGCTTCATCGTAGTCAGGTTGACCGGCTCCACTTTTCCCTTTTTGCCTTTTGGGGCCGTTTCGGCAGCTTCAGGCGGGGGCACGGCCTGCGAACCCTTCTGGCGGAAGGTGTGCGTGGTTTCGCGGTAACGGGTGCGCTCCACTTTCTTCTTTTTCTTGCCCGAGGGCGGCACATAGGCGCTATAAACCGGCTTGATCTGCCTGGGGCTGGCGCCGGTATCCGCGTAGCCCGGCGCCACTTCAACATAAGCTTCCTCGCGCATCGTGGTCAGATAGGCGCGAATGGCCGGCTCCATCTTGCTCATGTAGTAAGCTTCCTCCACCTGCTCTTCAACGTCTGCCAACGGAGGAACGCCGCCGGGGGTGTGTTTTATAACTTTGAGAATGACGTAGCCCTGCCGGGTTTGAATGGGCGCGGTAAATTGGCCGTCCTTGAGCGGGAAGGTCGCCTCTTCGAGGACCTTGGCCAATGCGCCCGGCTTGTAATCGCCCAGGTCGCCGCCTTCGGATGCCGTGGAGCCGTCGCTGAAGGTGCGCGCCAGTTGGCTGAAGTCGCCGCCGGCGTGAAGCTTGGCTTCAATATCGTCGGCCTTGGCCTTGGCCGCTGCCAGAACTGCCGGATCGGGCTGATCGCCGTTTGCCGCACTGGCTGAAACCAGAATCTCGCTCAGGTGTATGCTCTCCTGCCGCACGTATTCCTGCTGGTGCTGCTCATAGTAGCGGGCTACTTCGCCGGGGGTTATCTGCACCTTTTCGCCCACCTGCTGGCGCATCACCAGCTGGGTAATGATGCCGTTGCGGATATTGGCCTTGAAATCTTCCCACGATACGCCCTGGTCCTTGGCGGCCTTTTCCAGGTCTTCCATGGATTCCATGTTGTATTGCTTGCGGATTTCATTCAGCTTCTTGATCAGCTCGGTATCGCCGGTAATGCTCAACTCTTTGCCCTTGGAGAGCCAGAGCTGCTGGTCGATGAGAGTGCGGAGAAGGCCCTTGTGGCCCTCGGAGATCTCCTGCATGGAGGCGCCGTGCTCATGCGCTTCCTGATCCATATCCTTCAAGGCGCGGTCGTAGTCAGAGCGCGTGATGATCTGGTCGTTTACGCGGGCGATGATCTCCTCGACCGTGGTGCCGCCGTAGGGGCTCACCGGCGCGGCGGGGTGCGATTGCGCGAGTGTGGAAACTGCGAACAGCAACGTGCCGAAGAGGAACGCCGCGGGAGTGCGAAGACGAGTATGAGTCATAGGTTAGATGGCTGCGGGCGGCAAACCATCGCCACCTTATGCATAGACGTCATTGTAAATGCCCGGAGAGCAGGTGCGCTGTGCGAGGGCGTGAATACGGGTGCGATTCGGGGACGAATTCCGCTGATTCCAGGCTGATTGGGGCGCAAATGGTGAATTTGGCGTAATTTTGGCGTGGAAAAGCTGCGCTGGGGATTCGAGCTTTCCCAGGTCTCAAAAAACGAGACCTGGGGCAACCACACCCCTGCGGCAGGCCTTCCGCCTGGGCGCACAGCTACCGGAATCCTCCCGCCGGCGTCAAAAGATTGAGTGATATACTCTAGCTCACGACTGCTTTTCCAGGGCCTTACGAGCGGTTTTTCCTGTGACCCCTTAGCCTTGCCGGAATCGGGCAAGGTTAATTTTTTCGGATCCGAAGCCGCATGGGTTTCGCGTTCGTCCTATGGAATACCGCGGGCACTGTCGCAATTGCCGTCCGGAGGTTGCATCCGATTATGACTCCACGCGCCCGCCGCGCACTTTTCAGCGTCGTCCTCTTTCTCGCCGTCTGCGCCGTAGCAGGCAGCCTGCTGCAGAGCAGGGTGGGGGCTCAGTCTTCGGTTGACGAAAGCCAGTTGCGCGACAGCCTGAAGTCGTTCACCAACGTCTACGCGCTGGTGGAGCAGAACTACGCCGAACCCATCGACGGCGACAAGGCCGATGGAGCCATCTACGACGGAGCCATTCCCGGCATGTTGCGGGTGCTCGATCCGCACTCCAATTTTTACGATCCCAAGGCCTACGCCAGGATGCGCGAAGATCAGCATGGCCGCTACTATGGCGTGGGTATGCTCATCCAGCAGCAGGCCAACAAGGTTTACGTGCTCACGCCGTACGAGGGCACGCCATCGTTCCGGGCCGGCATTCACCCCGGCGACATCATCTCCGCCATCGACGGCAAGAGCGCCGACGGCATGACTTCGGACGCAGTGGCCAAGGCGCTCAAGGGACCCAAAGGGACGCACGTGCAGGTGACGATGATCCGCGAGGGGCAAGCCAAGCCGCTGGTTTTCGACCTGATCAGAGACGAAATTCCCCACCCGTCCGTTGACCTGGCATATGAGATTCGTCCCGGCATTGGCTATATTCACCTCACCCAGTTCCAGGAGACCACGGCGCAGGAGGTGGAGGACGCCATCGACAACTTCGGCGATTTGAAAGGCCTGATCTTCGATCTGCGCAGCAACCCCGGCGGCCTGCTGGGCCAGGCGGTAGAGGTATGCGACCACCTGCTCAGCAAGGGACAAAGCATCGTTTCGCAGCGCGGGCGCGCCTATCCCGACCAGGTTTATACGGCCACCCACGGCAACGGCGGCAAGACCTTCCCCATCGTTGTGCTGGTGAACCGCAATACGGCATCGGCGGCGGAGATTGTCTCCGGCGCCCTCCAGGATCATGATCGCGCGCTGATTGTGGGCGAAACCACCTTTGGCAAGGGGCTGGTGCAGACGGTCTATAACATGCCCGACAATACCGGGTTGGCGCTGACCACTTATCACTACTACACGCCCTCCGGCCGGCTCATCCAGCGCAACTACGAAGGCGTTTCGCTCTACGACTACTACTACAACCACGCCGGGGCGCTGCCCAGCAACTCGACCAACCAGGAGGTCAAGATGACCGACGCGGGCAGAACGGTCTACGGCGGCGGCGGCATCACGCCGGACGAAAAGATCGAAAGCCCCAAGAGCAACCACTTCCAGGACGAGCTGCTCTATAAAGACGTCTTCTTTCACTTCGCGCCGGTCTATGTAGCCAACCACACCGTAGACAAAAACTTCAAGGTGGACGACGCGGTGCTGGCCGAGTTCAAGAAGTACCTGACCAGCCAGAGCATCGACTGGACGGATGCCGACCTGAACGGAGTGATGGACTGGCTGAAGACCAGCATCAAGGACAAGATCGTAACCATCCAGTTTGGGCAGTTGCAGGGCTTGCGCGTAAGGGCGGACTGGGACCCGATGATCCAGAAGGCGCTCACCTATCTGCCAGAGGCACAGGCGCTGGAAGATAACGCGCACAAGGTGCTGACCGAAAAGGCGATGGCGCGGAATTCGGCGCAGTAGTTTACCGGTCAATCAAGATAAAAAAGGCCGTCCCCGCGGGGACGGCCTTTTTGCTTGCGCTGATTCAGAAGCGTTCTAGTCGGCAAAAGTTTTGTTACTTGAACTCTGGTCGCCTAGTCCTGCGAGCAGGCCAGCTATGGAAATATCTTCGTCCAATGCATCCCAATGCAAGCCCCGGCTGCTGATCCTGACTTGTTCGCGTTGTTCCTGGGTGCCGTGAAGAAGGCGGGGAAACCATGCCAGCGGCACGCCGAGGGTACGACCGTCATTGAGGTCAACCCAGAAGCTGTCCTCATCGAAGCGGACATGCACTGGGATAGCAGAAATGCTCATTTCGTGGCCTCGTTCCTGTCTTGATGGCACGCCACCATTATAGGCAATCGCGTGTAACCTGCGTCACAGCGCGGCCTCGTCAGGCCTCCTACTCTCTTCATCGGAGCTGGAGAGGAAAACCAATGTCAGTTATATCCGCTGAAAATACAGTTACCGTTCAGAATCTTCTGGCCGCCTTTGAGGGCGAATCGAACGCGCATGCCAAATATACGGCCTTTGCCGTCAAGGCCGACGCCGACGGGCTGCATGGAGCGGCCAGCCTGTTCAGAGCGGCGGCGCGCGCCGAGCAGATTCACGCCACAAATCATGCCCGCGTAATCAAGCAGTTGGGCGGCGAGGCGCAGTGCGCTATCCATGCCGTCGAAGTGAAGAGCACGCTCGAAAACCTGAAGGCCGCGCTGGGCGGCGAGCAGTACGAGATCGAAACCATGTACCCCGGCTTTTTGGCAGAGGCCACGGAGCGCAAGAATACCGCCGCCATTCGCACCTTCCACTTCGCGATGGAAGCCGAAAAGACCCACGCACGGCTTTACGGAGAAGCGATTGCGCTGCTTGCGGGAGGGAAAAAAGACTCGTGGATCGGCGCTGTGCGCGACTTCTACGTTTGCCCGGTCTGCGGCTATACTTCGGAAACCGAAGAGGAGCACGAACGCTGCCCGGTGTGCAATTGCCCTTGGGAGCGCTTCGAGATCGTCCGCTAGAGGCGGCCTGTTTCCAGTTATCGCTGCAGCAGATCGATGGGTTTTGTGAAGTCGGTTACGCGGATGTGGGCGGCGAGGGAGGGGTGCTGGCGCTGGAGGGCTAAGAACATCTCCCAGGCTACGCGGCGGTAGCTGAAGTGGCCGGCGGGGCCGGAGCGCAACTCGGCGATGTATTGGGCTTCGGCGAAGTCCATCTTGAAGAGAGAACGGATTTTTGTGGCCAGGGGAAGCAGGTAGAGGGCGGACTGCGCGGCTTCAGGGGCTTGGCTGGCGGCGATTTGCGCGCTGGCGGCGTGGGCCTGGTCGATGGCGGAGATGAAATCGGCGCGGCAGTTGGCTTCGATAAGAATGTCGATGCAGCCGTGTTCGTCCTCGGAGCCGAGGTCGCCGCAGGTGGGGATCTCGTAGCCGTGCAGGGTGGTGAAGGCCTGGATGATCTGGGTGCAGCGGCGATGGCGGTGCATATCGCGGAAGCCGCCGATGTCCATAAGAATGTCAAAGCGGAGAGCGGCTCCGGCATGGAAGGCGCGCAGAGCTTCGTCGTGCTTGCCGCGATGGCGCAGACCGATCTGGACGATTTCGTTTATGCGCGATTCAGGCAGCCCGGCGACCAGGTCGCGAATCTGGCGGTAGGGGTGGTGGCTGGCGGAGTAAATCAGCGTGGAGGCCAGCTCGACTTCGAGGCTTTCCGTGCGCTCCACCAGATCGACCAGGGGCGCATCGGCGATGGGCTGGCCAGCGAGAAATTCGGCGGCGGCCTGGGTGAGCTCGGCGCGGGTCTCGATCTCATATTCGTTGGGCTGGGCATACTTCACCAGCGTGGGCGCGGTGCGGACCTCGCGGGTAAGGAGCTGGGCAGCTTCGGCGGCCAGTTCAGGATCGGCGTTGGCCAGCTTCTGAACCAGCGCGGCGCCGGCCTGGCCGTTCACGTTCCATGCGGGGCCTGAGGCGGCTTCGCGGAGCTTGAGCCCCAGGTCGCGAACCTCCGCGGCGGGGTGGGAGAGCAGGCGCGAGACCTGGTTCTCGAGAGTGCGGGCGTTGACGATCTGACCCAAAGAAGTGTTGGTGGCCAGCGGCAGCAAGTAGCGGGCAACATCAAAGGCGCGGGCTTTGAGGGTGCGCTCGTAAGATTCCGGCTTGAGGGTTTCTGGACAGTGAACTTTGCGGCGCAGGGCTTCAAAGACAGCCGCGGTAACGCGCTGATAAGCAGCGAAGAGATTTTCCACAGTTTTGGCGTAATGCTGGCCGGAGGTTGAATCTGGGCCAAAATCAGGAAAATACCAGCCCGACTTGAGGAAGTTCTGGTAGCGGGTGGAGCGCTCTTGGCCGTCCCATCGCTGCTCGTCGACCAGCACGATGGCCGCCAACAGGCTGAGCCTCTCGACGGCGAACCCGATGTGGGCCAGGTCGGCGATGGAGCGGTGGCCGTATTGAAAATAAAAAGTGTTGAGGAACTGCTCGGCGCGCTGGGCGCTGATTTCCGTGAGCGACTCGCGCATGGAGAGCGCGGAGCGGGAGTATTTGGCCATGGCGTAGGCCAGAACCTCCGGCTCCGCGCCGTGGACGGCGAAAACGTCGGTTTGGTTGCGGGCGCCGGGAGGTAGTAAAGTTTGACTGGACATTCGAGAGGCTCGCGAACAGAATACGGCATGAGGGGTGATTTAGGTTTGCACAATCGGCGCCCCTCCAGGGTCACTGGGCCGGAGAGACCGGACCGCGCAATGGGGCCGTACAGGAGCAGGCGATGCAAAAGTTTGTGATTCGGACGCCACACAGGCCGCGGCCATTGCCCTCGGGCCCCTGGAGAATGACGCAGCGGTGGAACGATCTGCTGTTTGCGCATTGGCCGGTTGCGACGGCGGCCATCGGGGCGCTGTTGCCTGAGGGAGTGGAAGTAGATACGTTTCAGGGGTCGGCCTGGCTGGGGGTGGTTCCATTCTGGCTCGACCGCATCAAGGTTCGCAATGTACCGCCCATCCCCGGCGCGCGCAGCTTTCCCGATCTCAATTTGCGCACTTATGTCCGCGACCAGCAGACTGGAACCCCGGGCGTCTTCTTCTTCTCGTTGGATGCCAGCAACCTGTTGGCCGTGGTTGCCGCGCACGCCTTCTACCACCTGCCCTGCCACTGGGCGGAGATGAGGCTGGAGCAACGATCGGAGCGGGAGTTCTCGTTCTATAGCCGCAGGCGGTTTTCGAGCCAGCCGGTGATCTTCAAGGCGCGCTACCGCGGTCTGGGACCGGATCGGAAGCTGGCGGAAGGCCGTGCGGGGACGCTCGAATATTTTTTAATGGAGCGCTCCTGCCTGTTTACGCGCAATCGGGACGGGCAGGCGGAGCGGGCAAATCTGCACCACGTTCCCTGGCCTCTGGAAGAGGCGGAGGCGGAGATCGAGCGCAACGACCTGGCGGCCTCGATCGGGATTCAGTTGCCTGACCAGGAACCGGTGCTGCACTACTCGCGGCGGCTGGCGGTCTACGTTTGGCCGGCCGAGCTAGTGCGCCCGGCGCTTGCCGGACGGCCGGTAACGGCAGTGGCCACGCCGTCAATGTAGAGACAGCCGTTAGCTTTTAGCTCCTAGCTTCCAGCTTTTGCTAGATGAGTCTGGGTGGGCTTCCAGGTCTCATAAGCGAGATCCTTCGGCAAGCTCAGGGCAGGCTCTGGGGCACCCGGCGACCTTTTCCGCAGTCCGTCAAGTCCTGACTACTGCCCCTTTATAATGGGAACGAAAGGGCGTGGAGTCTTGCGCGGAGGTCGAAGAGAGAAATGGGTGATTTGCAGGGAAGAATTGCGCTGGTAACCGGAGCGGCGCAGGGCATTGGACGCGCGATTGCGCTGGAGCTGTCAAAGGCTGGAGCGACTCTGGCGCTGGCCGATATCAACGAGGTCAAGCTGGCGCTGGTTGCGGCGGAGATTGAAGCGGCAGGCGGCCAGGCGGCGGTGTTCAAAATCGATGTTTCCAATGAGGAGTCGATCCATGCCGGAGCCAAAGCTGTGCTGGAGCGCTTCGGCAAGGTCGAGATTCTGATCAACAACGCCGGCATTACCCGCGACGGCCTGATGCTGAGAATGAAGCGCGCCGACTGGGACCTGGTTCTGGATATCAACCTTACCGGGGCCTTTCTGCTGACGCAGGCGCTGCTCAGCCCGATGCTCAAGAACCGCTGGGGCAGGATTGTGAATATGGCCAGCGTGGTGGGACGCGCCGGACAGGCGGGCCAGGTGAACTACGCCGCCTCAAAGGCCGGGCTGATCGGGCTTACGCGCTCCATGGCGCGCGAGTTTGCCTCGCGGGGAATCACCGTAAATGCCGTGGCGCCAGGGTTCATTGAGACGCCCATGACCGCGGTGCTGACCGAAGAGCAGTCTGCGGCCATGCTTACGCAGATTCCGCTGGGCCGCCGGGGTACGGACGTGGATATTGCCAACGCGGTCAAATTTCTGGCCTCCGATGCCGCCTCCTACATTACCGGCCACGTTCTGGACGTGAACGGCGGCATGTTCATGGGCGGCTAACGCCTTCCCAGGGCGGCTGCCGGATTGTAGCGGCCGCCCACACTCCTTAAAGTTTCGCCCGCGGCCAACCGATATACCTTTCGGGATGGTGCGTATGGCGACCCTGACAATTCCAGCCAATAATATTGCTGTTGACCTGCCCGAGGGGTCGGGCGGACTGCGCTACGTGGCGCGGCAGCCGATCATGGACCTGCGCGGCCGGGTGCATGGCTACGAACTGCTCTTCCGCGCCGGTCCGGAGGCGGTCTTCCGCGGCGACGGCAACCTGGCCACTCGCACCATGCTCGACAATACAGTTGTCTATGGGCTGGATAGATTAACAGGCGGGCTGCCCGCCTTTGTGAACTGCACCAGTGAGTCGCTCATCGATGATCTGGTCCATATTCTTCCCTCCAGCATGACGGTTCTGGAGATACTGGAAAGCCTGGATCCCACGCCCAGCCTGGTCGACGCCTGCCGCAGGCACAAAGCTTCGGGGTTCCGGCTGGCGCTGGACGACTTCACCTGGAAGCCGAAGTTCGATCCCCTGATAGAGTTGGCCGACTATATCAAGGTGGATTTCATGCAGACCGACGCGGCGGAGCGGCATAGCCTGCTGAGGCGGCTGAACCTGGTGACGGTGGCGCTGGTCGCGGAGAAGATTGAAACGCAAGAGGAGCACAGGCAGGCCTGCAAGGAGGGCTTCACGCTCTTCCAGGGCTACTACTTCTGCCGGCCGATGCTCATGCAGAACTGCAAAGTGCCCGCCAACCGGCTCTCGCAAATCGAAATTCTGCAAATGCTGCGCGACGACACGATCGATATTCGCAAGCTGACCCGGCTGGTGAAGCGCGATGCCTCGCTGACCTACCGGCTGCTGCGGCTGGTCAACTCGCCCATGTGCGCCGTGCGCCAGGAGGTCAGCTCCATCCAGGCGGCTCTTCTGGCCGTGGGCGAGGAGACCTTCCGCCGCATCGCCACGCTGGCCATCACCAGCGAATTGAATACCGGCCAGCCGGCGGAGATTCTCCGCATGGCCTTTGTGCGCGGGCGATTCTGCGAACTGGCATCAAACCTCTACGCGCTGGACCCCACCGAGCAATACCTGCTGGGCCTGCTCAGCCTGCTGCCGGCCATGCTCAGGATGCCCATGGAAGAACTCACTCCCGCGCTGCCGCTGCGCGAGGAGATTCGCCAGGCCCTGGAAGGCGCTGCCAATCCCGAGCGCTGCCTGCTGCAATGGATTGAGTGCCACGAGTATGGAGATTGGTGCGGATGCGATGCGGTGATTGAAGCCAACGGGTTGAACGAGAAACTGATAATCCGTTGCTTTATGGAGGCCGTGACGTGGGCTGAAGAGGTGCTTCATTCCGTCGATTAAGCCGCAGGCTGCTTCAGCGTGGCGGGCGAGTTAAATTCTGAAGACCAGGCGCTCCAGAACAGGGCCGATTCTTTTTGCCAGGCGAAGCAGCTGCTGAATCAGGGAATTATTGAGACTGCCGCTTCTGGGCGCAAGCCACGCGGGGAATGCCTTGGAGGTCAGAGACGAATTCGATTTGACCAAAGCCGGAAGCCGCGAGCAGCGCGCGAATCGCCTCATCCTGGTCATAGCCAATTTCAAGCACTACGTAGCCGCCGGGAGTGAGCGCGGCAAAGGCTGCGGGAATCAGCCGCCGGTAAACTTCCAATCCATCGTCTCCCGCAAAGAGCGCCAGTGCGGGCTCGTAGCTGCGGACTTCGACGGCGAGAGAAGCATGATCGGCTTCCGGCACGTAAGGCGGATTGGAAACTACAATCTCAAATCGCTCTTCAGCCACAGGCGCCAGCAGATCTCCTTCATGAAAGCGGATGCGGCCGGCGACGCCGTTGCGCTCTGCATTTTCCTTAGCAATGGCAATCGCGCTCGAAGAAAGATCGATAGCCGTTAGGTTTGCCGCAGGCAGCTTGTGGGCGAGTGCAACGGCGATGATTCCGGAGCCGGTTCCCACGTCCACAATGCGCGGTTCAGCATAGCAGGCGGCCAGCTCCAGAACCTTCTCCACCAGGTGCTCGGTTTCAGGGCGGGGAATCAGCACCTCAGGCGTAACGCGAAAGGGCAGCCCATAAAACTCCGCCTCGCCTGTAATGTATTGGATGGGTTCGCCCCGGTAGCGGCGGTCGAGCATTTCGGTATAGAGGCCGGCTTCAGAGGATGAAAGCTCTTCGTCCCCATGGGCGAGCAGCCACGCTTTGTTCTTGCGCAGGAGCTCAAGTACTAGCGCTTCAGCATCCTGATGGGCGCGCTCCGGGTGCGGACCCAGAGAGAGTCGCGTTGCGCCGTCAAGAACGAGGTTGCGCAGAACGGGCACGGCTCAGGCCGCCTGGCTGCTGTCGGCCTTCAACTGCTCCGCCTGGTAGTGGGTGACGAGCGCATCGACGATGGGCTGCAAACGGCCCTCCATCACCAGATCGAGCTGGTGCAGGGTCAGGCCGATGCGGTGGTCGGTCATACGGTTCTGCGGAAAATTGTAGGTGCGAATCTTCTCGCTGCGGTCACCGCTGCCCACCATCTGCTTGCGCTCCTTGGCCAGCTCGGCATTCTGCCGATCCATTTCGATCTCATACAAACGCGAGCGCAGCACGCGCATCCCTTTTTCGCGATTCTTGATCTGCGACTTCTCGTCCTGGCAACTGACCACTGTGTTGGTGGGCAGGTGAGTGATGCGCACGGCGGAGTAAGTGGTATTCACCGACTGGCCGCCTGGCCCAGAGGAGCAGAAAGTATCGATGCGAATATCTTTGGCCTCGATCTTCACGTCCACCTCCTCGGCCTCGGGGAGGACAGCCACCGTGATGGCGGAAGTATGCACGCGGCCCTGCGTCTCCGTGGCCGGCACGCGCTGCACGCGGTGCACGCCGCTCTCCCACTTCATCTGCGAGTAAACGCGCTCGCCTTCGATGATGGCGATCACTTCCTTGTAGCCGCCCACGCCCGACTCGGAGAGCGAAAGCACTTCAACCTTCCAGCGGTGCTGCTCGGCGAAGCGGGTATACATGCGGAAGATTTCCGCGGCAAAGAGCGATGCCTCGTCGCCGCCGGTGCCTGCGCGAATTTCGAGAATCACGTTCTTCTCGTCGTTGGGGTCCTTGGGCAGCAGCAGCACCTTGATCTCTTCTTCGAGGGCCTGCTCGCGGGGGATGAGCGCGGCAATCTCTTCCTCGGCCATCGCGCGCAGCTCAGGATCGCTCTCGGCCAGCATCGCCCGCGCTTCGATGAGCCCCTGGCGCACCTGCTTCAGCTCGCGGTACTTCAATACAGGGGATTCCAGGTTGCTGAGCGCCTTGCCGGCCTGCTGGTACTTTTCGCGGTCGTTGACCACCTCAGGCAGCGAGAGCTGGTGGCTTAGCTCCTCGTAGCGTTTCTCCATTTGTTCCAAACGATCGATCACATGCCCTCCGGGCCTCGGGGTTTTGGTTGAGTGAATTGCGTGGGAGATCAGGCAGGGAAAAAGTATAGGCGGCGGGCGCCGCTAGAGGAGGGCCGGGATGGGCTGACGAAGGCTCATGGGGCAACTTCTATTTTAGCGCGAAAGCAAGGTATGCGTTAGAGGAATGGATTGACGATTCTGACGCCATCGATGATCTGGCCGTGCTGCATATCTTCAGTTAAAAGCACGCTGCAACCCGATTGTTTCGCGCAGCGAAGAATAAGAGTATCCCAGAGAGTGAGGTGATAAAGGAGATGCATGTCGATGGCGGCGAGAATATCGTCAACCTTGGGTTCGGCTACATAAAACTTGGCAAAAACCTCAATCCTCTGCTTGGCCAATTCCGCATCCAGCTTGAGCTTTCCCGTAGCTGAAACGAAGTATTCCTGGAGCACTTGCAGGGAGACGACTCCAGTCCGCAAGCGTCGATGCTCTTTGATGATATCCAGTGCCTTGCGCCGTTTAGCGGGATCTCTGGGATCGTCCGCATAGACAAGTACGTTAGTGTCGAGGAACGCACGAGATATTCTGCTAGTGAGGCTTACTTTCGAGGCCATTTGAGCCGGTCCTCGTAAAGCTCTTCCCGATTCCACTTCCAGCCGGGCTCGGGATTTCCCAATCCAGAAGTGCGTTCAAGGAACTCCAGATCGCGCTCCAGATCGTCATCCCCTGCCAGATGCTGCAAGTGCTCCCGAATTTCCTGGTTCAGGCTTTTGCCAGTAGCGCGGAGCTTTTCCCGAGCCCTTTCGGCTATCTGCTGGTCAATGGATAAGGTGATATTCACTTACACAGTATATGTGCGCACATAACCTGTGTCAACTAGCTGCTGATTTCCACCCGCCCCTACGGCTCATCCTTATATATAGCTACATGCAGCTTGCCACCCTCGGCCAGCCGGGCGCGAAACATGCCTGGAGTGTTGAAACTAAAGGCGGTTTGGCCGTCGGGGGCGATGGCAATGACCCCGCCGTCCCCGTGCACAGCGACCAGCTCCTTGTGGATCACCTCGTCTGCGGCCTGCTGCAACCCCATCCCTTTGAAGTAGACCAGGTTACAGATTTCGCGGGCCACGCCCAGGCGGATAAAGTACTCCCCCGACCCTGTGGCGGAAACGGCGCAGGAGGCGTTGGAGGCGTAGGTGCCGGCACCGATGATGGGCGAGTCGCCCACGCGTCCCGGCGCCTTGGCCTGCAATCCGCCTGTGGAGGTGCCCGCGACTACGTTGCCCTGGCGGTCGAGCGCCACCACTCCCACAGTCCCGTAGCGATGCACATCGGGCGGCTCATCGAGCAGCGCAACCGGCACGGCTGCACCCGGAGTCGGCGCGCCGACCGGACGCGGAGGAATCGGCCGGCCTTCTTTTTGTAATTGCCTGACCAGCGACTGCCAGCGCGCCTCGGTGAAAAAGAAACTCGGGTCCACCTGCTCCAGGCCAACCTTGGTTCCAAAGTCTTCCGCGCCCGTGCCGATTATCATCACGTAGGGCGATTTCTCCATCACCGCGCGCGCCAAACTGATGGGATGGCGTGTGTGGGTGATTCCTGCCACTGCGCCGGCTTTCAGATTGGAGCCGTCCATGATGGATGCGTCTAGCTCGTTCTTGCCCTCTGAGGTGAAGACCGCGCCTCGGCCCGCGTTGAAGAGCGGGTCGTCCTCGAGAACCTGGATGGCGGCTTCGACCGCATCAAGGGCCGAACCGTCCCGGTCGAGCACCTTTGCTCCCGCTTCCGTAGCCTGGGTCAACGAGGCGCGATAGGCCGCGTCGCCCGCGGGGGTAATGGCGGAGCGCTCGATCACTCCGGCGCCGCCATGCACCACGATGCTCCATTTGTGTGCAGGCTGCTGGGCCTGGGCTGCCGCGGAGAGAGTAGTAACCATGATCGCTCCAGTCAATATATTCCGAAAATGCCGCATAACGAACTCCTCCGGCAAAAACTCCATCTTACTTCTTCGGAATTGTAAGCTCCGCTCCTTCTCCAACTTGATGCGTCGTGGAAAAGTTGCCCTGGTCGATGGCCAGCGAAAGGCGGCCGCGGGAGTCGATGTAAAAAAGCTCCTTGCCCACCGGCACATCGCTGAAGGTCTTCACAAACGGAATCGTATAGTTTTTCGCGGCCAGCGTGACGGGGACCTGGTCGCCGAGTTTGTAGCCCAGTTGCGCAAAGGTCTCGGCGGGGACGTTGAGCACCAAATTGCCGAAGGGTCCGTCGGTGCCGATCACCTGCCCGTGCAGGCCGCTCTCATCGACGGTAGCGCTCTTCAAATCAAGGCGGACCAGCGTGGTGACGTCGACGGAGGGACCGGCATCAACGAAGTTGTCGCCGCGAGCCAGGTGGGCTGCCGCCGGCGAAAAAATGTCTCTGCCGTGAAAGGTGGAGGAGATGCCCGGGCCGATCATCCACGCGGGATTCACAATCTCGCGCGCTTCAACAATGCGGTCGCGGTCCTGGATGAGCGTGAGCAGGCCGTTATCCGGCAACACAAAATACTGCCCCACGCGCGATTTGGCGATGATGGCCTTGCGCGTGGAACCGACGCCGGGATCGATGACCACCACGAAAACCGCGTCTTTGGGAAAGTAAGGCGCAGAGCCGGCCAGGTAGCGAGCGCCCATGGCGATGTTGTAAGGCTCCGACTGGTGGGTAATGTCGATGATGCGCACGCCGGGCGCAATTCCGTCCATCACCGCCTTGCAGATGCCCACGGCATCGTCCTTCAAGTCGAAGTCGGTCATAAAGCCGATGACCCTGGCAGGCGCCGTAGTCGGCTGTTGCGCTACGGCCGTTCCCACCAACGAGGCTGCCGCCAGAAACGCCAAGAAGAAAACCCTCATTCCCATTCGCATACGCGTTACCTCGTTCATTTCATGGTATAACTCATTTGTTCCAGCGTCGGGTTCGATTTGTCATTGCTCGGGCTAAGCTCTCTTCAGCGTTCGCCGTCCGCAGAGGACTTGGAGAAGCAGGGCCGGAGAGTGCGGAATGCTTGCGTTCGGCAAATCGAGCCAGGGTTGGCGCTGTGCGGTTGCCGGGACCGGATCCGCGACCAAAACTCCGCCGCATCGCGCTGTATCCGGGGATTGAGGAGGTCTGCCGTGAAACTGAATTACGGAACTCTGGCGGTCGGTGCTTTCGGCGTGCTGATTCTGATCGTGCATTTCTGGGAACCTCCCTGGATGGCTGTGCGCATCTTGGGACTCGTTGTTGCTATTCCGTCTCTCTTGCTGCTGGCATTGGCACGCGTTCAACTTGGGCAAGCCTTCAGTATTCAGGCCAGGGCGACCACGCTGGTGACCACCGGCCTCTATTCCCGCATCCGCAATCCGATTTACGTCTTTAGCGGCCTGGTGATCGCGGGAATCATCCTCTGGGCGAATCAGCCCTGGCTGCTGCTGATCTTCGTCCTGCTAATTCCTATGCAGATTCATCGGAGCCGTAAAGAGGCAAAGGTGCTCGAGGAGAAATTTGGCGCGGCCTACCTGGAGTACAAACAGAAGACCTGGTTCTGATCCGGTTTCGATTCAAGGGATGGATACATCGGCCCGCGAATGAGAGAGCAGGGAATTCTCCGCGTTCTATTCCAGGCAGGAAGCCACTACCGCCAGCGCCGCGATGGCTGCCGTCTCCGCTCTCAAGATGCGCGGACCCAGCGATGCGGCTCTCCAGCCATTGGCGTCAAAGAGCGCTTCCTCTGACGGTGCCCATCCGCCTTCGGGGCCGATGGCGATCTCGAGCGCCGGCATCTCTTCCTTGGCCGCCTTCACGGCCTCTTCGATCAAGTTGCGCAGGGTGGTGGTGCGCTCCTGCTCGGCCAGCACGATGCGCGTGGCCGCCGAAGCCGCCCGCACCCACCCGGCCAGCGGACCCGGATCGTGGATCAGCGGCACATCGCAGCGGCGCGACTGCTGGGCGGACTCATGCGCTATGCGCCGCCAGCGCTCCGCGCGCTTCTCCGCTGCCTGCGCCAGATGCTTCTCCGTCCGCCGGGCAATCACCGGGGCCACGGCGGCAACTCCCAGCTCGGTGGCCTTCTCGATCGCCCACTCCATGTGATCGAATTTGTAGACGGCCATCACCAGCGTGACCGGCAGCGCGGGATCGGCCTCAAGCTCGGCGATCAGGTTGAAGCGCACCTCGCGCGGGCTGACGGCGGCCACCTGGGCGTGGAAGACGTGGCCGCCGGCCACCACGTCTGCCTCCATGCCCGGCTGCGCGCGCAGCACGCGCGCCATGTGCTCGGCCTGTGCGCCATCGATTGTGGCGGTGGCCTCGTCCCAATGCTCGGCAATCCAGCGGCGGCGTGTCATGGCGTTCGGTCCTTACGCTTTCCTTACCAGTGTAATTCTTCCGCATAAACACTAAGGGGAACGCTTAACGCGTTCCCCTGAAGTGTTGCCTTATTGGTTGGAGTCCCGTTACTTTTTCTTCGCGGACTTCTTTGCGGCCTTCTTCGCGGGCTTCTTTGCTGCCTTCTTGGCTGCCTTTTTTGTTGCCATTTTCCTATTCTCCCTTTTCGATGGGTTGCATCGAGTTCTGCAAAACGTAATATGCAGATGTTGAATGTATAGAATCATGAAGCATCGATGTCAAGAAAAAAACGTAAAAAGAGTGGAAAAAAGGTCAACAATTATTTTGAGCGGAATCGAGGGTCGAATGGAAATTTTGAGTCGCGAGACCGAATTTGATCTTTCTTGAATCGAAGCGAATTGATTTTTTGTCAGTGCGATCGCAAAAAATGCGCGCGTGATGCGATTCCAGCTCTTCTCGCGTCAGCACTCAATCACATTCAAAGCAAGACCTGCCATGCTTGTTTCCTTATAGCGCGACTGCATATCCAGACCGGTTAAATACATGGTGCGGATCACTTGATCGAGCGATACCTTGTGGGCTTCCTGCTCGTTGAGCGCGAGACGCGAGGCATGAATCGCCTTCGCCGCGCCCATGGTGTTGCGCTCGATACAGGGAATCTGCACCAGGCCGCCGATGGGATCGCACGTCATGCCCAGGTTGTGCTCCATGGCAATTTCAGCTGCGTGCTCTATCTGTCCGTTGCTGCCGCCCAACGCTGCGGTGAGTCCGCCGGCAGCCATTGAGCAGGCCACGCCCACCTCGCCCTGGCAACCAACCTCAGCGCCGCTGATGGAGGCATTCTCCTTATAAAGGATGCCGATGGCAGCCGAAGTGAGAAAGTAGCGCTGGATGCCCTCGTCGTCTGCGCCGGGGATAAAGCGCGAATAATAGAGCGCCACGGCGGGAACCACGCCGGCCGCGCCATTGGTAGGTGCGGTCACTACGCGTCCGCCCGCCGCGTTCTCTTCGTTCACCGCCATCGCGTACACCGTGACCCAATCGAGCGGCGCCAGCGGATCGCCGGCGAGGCCTTCCGCTTCTTTGGCGCGCAACCGCTCCGCCAGCCGGTGCGCGCGGCGACGGACATTTAAACCGCCCGGCAAAATCCCTTCCGCCGCGATACCGCGCTCAATACAGGCCTGCATCGCGCCCCAGAGGTATTCAATGCCTTCGCGCACCACCTCGGCAGGTGCCTTCGCTTCATCGCTCACGACCAGGGCGCACTCGTTTTTCAGCATCAACTGACTGATGAAGAGATTGTTCGCCTGAGCAGTGGCCAGCAACTCCGCCGCGTTGTGAAAGGGAAACGGCAGCTTTGCCTCCCGCTTTTCGCCGCCGGGCAGCTTTGCAGCCGAATCGGTTGCGCCGTCCTCGAGAATGAATCCGCCGCCGATCGAAAAGAAGGTCCGCTCGCAAAGCACCGCCCCCGCCGCGTCATACGCCTTGAAACGAACTCCGTTGGGATGCTGGGTGCGCGCGCCGGGAGGAAACATTGTGGCGCGATTCCAGACCAGGTCGCTGGATTCATCAAAAGCAATGGAGCGCGTTCCGGCCAGATTGATCCGCCGCGCCGCGCGAATTGCTCCCACCGTCGACTCGATCGTCGTGGGCTCAATCGAAGCCGGCTCGTTTCCCGCCAACCCCAGTAGCACAGCCCGGTCGGTTCCGTGCCCCAGCCCGGTAAGCGCCAGTGAGCCGTAGAGCTCCACCTGCACCCGAGCCACCCGATCAAGCACTCCGCGCTCTCGCAGATCCAGCGCAAACCGGCAAGCAGCGCGCATCGGTCCCATGGTATGCGAACTCGATGGGCCGACGCCGATCTTGTACAGGTCGAAGAGACTCGTGGTCACAGATGAGATTGTAGCGGCAGGCACGGGTTAGGGAGAAGGGAATAGGGAATAGGGAACAGGGAATAGGAAACAGGAAACAGGAAACAGGGAATAGGGAATAGGAAATAGGGAATAAAAACCAGATCAGTGGTTCAAGCTCCGTGCCCCATCCTTTCCGCTTCTTTCTGCGGAAAGGGTGGGAAACCACAATAGATCGAATTCGTGACTCTTATCTCTCGCAACAAAAACAAATAGCGAAGTTGGAGCACGATACTGTTCGTCCAGTTTCCACCGTCCTATTCCCTGTTCCCTATTCCCTATTCCCTGTATCTGTTACACTCGCAGCAACTATCCATCATGCTTTTCAAAGCCCTCAGCGCGGCCGTCTACGGAATCGACGCCAACCTCATCGACGTCGAGGTCGACTTTAGCGGTGTGCCTATGGATAAAGATGTCTTTCACACGGTCGGCCTGCCCGATGCCGCTGTGCGCGAGAGCCGCGACCGCGTGCGCGCCGCCATCAAGAACTCCGGCTACCTGATTCCGCCCACCTTCATCACTATCAACCTGGCGCCTGCCGACCTGAAGAAAGAGGGGTCGGGCTTCGATCTGCCCATCGCTGTCGGCATCCTGGGAGCCTACGGCGCTCTGAAGACTGACGACCTGAGCAGCTTTCTGCTGGTGGGCGAACTGGGACTGGACGGCAGCGTGCGTGCCGTGCCGGGCATGTTGCCAGTGGCGATCCTGGCGCGCGAAAAGGGAATTGCGAATCTCATCCTTCCCGCAGCCAACGCCGCCGAAGCTGCTGTGGTGGAGGGCATCAACGTCTACCCAGTCTCTTCGCTGCTCGATGTGCTGGAGCTGCTCAACTCCGCGGTAGTGGGCGTGATCCAGCGCGAGCCCTACCGCGTCTCCACTGAAAAGCTGCTCGGCGAGCTGCAGCACTTCAATGTTGACTTCAGCGACGTGCGCGGCCAGCAGACGGCCAAGCGTGCCCTCGAAGTCTCCGCCGCCGGCAGCCATAACATTCTCATGATCGGGCCGCCCGGCTCGGGAAAAACCATGCTGGCCAAGCGGCTGCCTTCCATCCTTGCCCCGCTTACCTTTGAGGAAGCTCTGGAGACGACGAAGATTCACTCCGTTGCCGGTGTGCTCGATGCGGGAGCCGGTCTGGTGACGCAGCGCCCGTTCCGTTCTCCCCACCACACCATCTCTGATGCGGGCCTCATCGGCGGAGGCATCGTCCCCCGTCCGGGTGAAGTCTCGCTGGCTCACAATGGCCTGCTCTTCCTCGACGAGTTGCCGGAGTTTCCGCGCAACGTTCTCGAAGTCTTGCGCCAGCCGCTCGAAGACCACACGGTCACCATCGCCCGTGCCTCCATGTCGCTCAGCTTCCCGGCGCGTTTCATGCTGGCCGCGGCCATGAACCCCTGCCCCTGCGGTTTCTTCAACGACAAATCCCGCGAGTGCATGTGTACCCCGCCCATGATCCAGCGCTATATCGCCAAAATTTCAGGGCCGCTGCTGGACCGCATCGATATTCATATCGAGGTTCCGGCCGTGCAATATAAGGAGCTGCGCGGCGGCGCGGCAGCCGAGGGGTCGTCCCAGATTCGCGACCGCGTGATGGCCGCCCGCGAACGGCAGCGCGCGCGCTTCCGCAAGTCCGGCGACAAAATCTATGCCAACGCGCAGATGACCACCCGCCAGATCCGCATCCACTGCGAGCTGGGCGCCGACGCTGAGCGGCTGCTTGAGCGCGCCATGCAGCAGCAGGGACTGACCGCGCGTGCTCACGACCGCATCCTCAAAGTGGCGCGCACCATCGCCGACCTCGAAGCCGCCGAGCACCTCACCGTAGCTCACCTGGCCGAGGCCATCCAGTACCGCACGCTCGACCGCAGCTACTGGGCGTGAAAAACAAATCCATTCGCCCGCTGCTTATTCGTCTCAAAGTCAGAACGTGTGCTTATGTCCCCAAGTCACTGTCCAGATCGCCAGCAATTGCGTGGTGGGATTATTCAGTCCGATGACGGCAGCCTTGTTTTGGTTGTAACTACCCTGTGCGGAGACGCAACTAAACTTCATCACGCCAGGCATCTTCCACGTAACTCTGCCGCCGTATTGCCCCGTAAGGTACTCGTTGGTCAGTGTGCCGTTTGAAAGCACCGTCTGGCTCTGCGCCACCGTAATGATCGGAGCTAGTTGGACGGCAGGCTTCTTCCACACAATCGTCGGCTGCAAGTTCACTGAAACGCTGCGCGAATCACCCACCGCCAATCCATTCGCGGCTACCCAGTTCACGCTGGCCTGCGAATTCAATTGGAAGTGACCTTTCGTCACCAACTTGGCCCCGGCATTGATGGAGGACGTAATGGTGCTGTTTACCGGGAAGAGCATATCGTTGAGCCAATCCCTCTGCCCGCCGATGATGAGCGTCGTCGCGCCCACCTTGCGGCTGAGATTGATACTGCCGGAAACGTCGCGCGTATTCGCGGCGCCGGTCAGCGCGGGTGGCATGCCGATAAGCGCAGCGGGAACCGTGCCGGTCTCGGTGAGCGACTGGCGCGCGTCCAGCGAAAGAATTGTCTTCTTATCCAGCGGCTTGCCCCAGGTCTCCTCAAAACTGTTCAACAGCAACTCGTCGCTGGTTGTTGGCTGAACGTTGTTGGCCAGGAAGGCATAGTTGAATCCGAAGGTGCCCGCATTTTTCGTGGTCTGCGCAATCGAGGCATTCACGCCCCTCACGTCGGGCATGCTGTTCGGCGTCAGGCTGGGATTGGCCGGGTTGCCGAAGTTTGCACTCACGTCGTGGTAGTTTACGCTGACCTTTGTTTTGCCCGGCTGCCCGGTGATTCCCGTCCGCCACGCACGGCCGAACAGCCGCGCCGAAGCTGAAGACGCTGTATCTTGATTGTCGTAGCTCGCCGCATACTCTGTCGTCCACAGCCATTTCCGTTTCTTGTTCAATTGAATAGCAAGCATCGCCCCGCCCACATCTCCCGCGGCGCTGAAACCGCTGGCGGAGATATTGTCCGATGCGTTCAGCCACATCACGCGCAGTTGCGCCCACTGCGGCAACGGCGCCAGCCAGCTTGCTCCCTCCATCTGCTGGCGAATGTTCATACTGGCTCCGCCGCCCAGCGCCGCATCGTTCGTATTCGAGAACCCGCTGAAGGTGCCCGCAGGCGTCTTCACCGCCAGCTCCGCGCCTTGCCTCGGAGTGGCTGCGGTAACGTATTGCGCCCCGGTATAGAGCAGCGGGCTCACAATGCCGAAGCGTAAATTCGCTCCCCAGGTTTTTGTCTGGTCTCCCAACTGGATGAGATAGTTGTTCACTCTCCCCACGACGGTGCGCTGCACTCCGGGGCTCAAAACAGAATTCAGCAGCCCGCTGCCGTTCAGTTCAAAATGCCAGGCTCCCTGCTGATATTTGATGTGCTCGGCCACCGTCAGAACGTCGGTATCGGGAAGATCTCCACCTGAAGCCACCTGCGCGTGATTGGCAATCTGCCCGTCCTCAGCGGGTCCAACCTTCTTTTTTGGCGTGGCGCTCGTGGGCTTCGGTTCCTCCGCATCGGTTGCGCTCTTCGCCGGCGCGGGAGTCGGGATGCTTACCGACTGCGGGGCGATACCAGGTGCGGCATACTCCCCGTGCAGCAAATCCGCCTTGATGGGAATCATCTCCCCATCGGCTCCGCGCAGAATCGTCTTCGCATCCACTCCCATCATTCTGCCGGGCAACTGTGAAGCCGCCACGGATCGCGGCGCACTTGCACCTTCCTGCCCGCGATAGAGAACGCGCATAGGCAAGGGCCGGCGCGGCTCTCCCGATGGATCCACCGTGCGCACCGTCCAGTAAAGCCGGCCCTGCGGCAGGCTCTGCCAAATCTCCGCAGGCGCCTCCCACTGGTTTTCTGTAACGTCGTACCAATCGCCAACAGTGCTCAAATAAGGCTCGCTGCTGAAACCCACCTGATACTTCATCGCTCCGGGCACAACCGCCCACAGCAGATGCGGCGCTTCGTTCACGTCAAAGACCGCGCCGGACTCAGGCTGAATCAGTTGCTCGAGCTTCCAGTCACCCGGATTCACCGCCACTTCAATCTTTTCGCTGGCCACGCGATTGGGTTCCAGCATCCTCAACTGCAGCGTGTGCGCTCCCAGCAGCCACGTGGGCAGCGACTGCCGCGTCTCGATCGCCGTGCTCTCGCCGCCCACAATCGTCGCGGAAAACTGCTCCACCGCAATCCCATCCCACACCCACTCGCCAATCACGGTGCCCGTTCCCGTCCCGGCGAGCACGGCCTGGGCATTCAACTCATCGCCCTGCATCACCACCGTCCCATCGCGAGGATGGATCATGGCCATGTTCAGCACGGCCAGCGGCGACCCAATCGAGTCCGCAGGGCTTACCTGCATTCCCTTGGTGCTTCCCAGCGGAGTAGCCTGCGTTTCGTCAACGGTGCTCGTCCCGTCCTGGTTCAGCACATCCACGGCGCGCAGCCCCAGCAACGCAGTCGGACTCACGCTCACCAGCGCCGTCATCACGCCTGAATTCACCACCGTCGAACTCACCACGCTCACATCGCCGGCCTGTGTTTGCCCGGTGGAGTCGCCCAGCGCTGCCAGCGGCGGCGAGATCACCACCGTCGCCCCCGGCCTGAAGTTTGCGCCCAGCAGCGTCATGCTCACCAGGTCCACACCCACCGTGGTAAACCCAGGCTGTGCGCTCGTCAGTTGCGGTGAAGCCGCATCAACCACCGTAAGCTGCACTGTGTTCGATGGGGTGGACAATCCGCCGTTCATATTCAGGACCGTGATATTTACAGCTCCCGGCGTGGCAATGTCGGAGGCGAAGATCGGAGCCGTCAGCTCCTGCGCGCTCACAAATGTAGTGGCGCGATTGGCGCCATTCACCTGAACCACTGAATTCGCCTGGAAGCCGCTGCCGTTAACGGTCAGCGTAAACTTCAAGCCGCCCACCGGAACGGCTCCCGGTGTAATGCCGGTAATTGTAGGAGCAGCCAGGGCCATAGGCGGCAGGCACACCCCCATCAGCAGGATCATCCACACAGCAGGAGAACAGCTCAACAGGCGGCACACCCGGCAATTTTCAAAACCAACTGTCGCTTGCTCGAACCGACCGAACATGAGGATCTCCTTAATCTGTTGGCCAAACGGTAAGTTTTATATTCACTCCTGAAGTCTCAGGGATTACGGGAAATGCCCGCTTTAACGGGCAAGATTGTTGTAGAGGAAGAGCTCCGGCAATCGGTCTTTCACATCGGTGTCTAAAAGTTCTACTTCCCGCCGGCCAGAATAACCGCGCAGTGCGCTCCGGGTTCAGGATCAAGCCCCCGAACAACCGCGCCCCTCAACAGCCGAATAGAATGCCTTCTATGCTTTCGTCCCCGAGAAGCCATTGACAAACTCTGAGAAATTTTGCTCAGGACTCACCTGAAAGGGCGCGACTTTAAACTTCAGTCGCGCCCTTTCAGCCCGAATCGTTCTGGCCTTTAGTCCCTCTGGGGATGTTCCGGTGTTCAATGCAGACCGCCAGTCTATCCGGTAAGGGAAGACGCATGGTTCTTCAGAGCGAGATTGTGATTGTGATTAGGAACGGGCAGCACTCCACATGAATCGTTATGGTTATGTCGCGAGCGCCGCCAGTGGCGTTGCCGCCTGCACCGCCTGTACCGCCGTTACCGCCGATACCGCCGGTCTTGTCGACGAGTTCGATCCTGGCATCCTCAAGTTGCTTCTCGGTAAAGCCATTCCTGAGCAACAGGGATTTCGCCTGTTCCTCATTCTTCGATCGTACGGCTTTGACAAGCTCCTGTTTCTCGGAAGTGGACTCCTGAATACTTGCTTTGGCCTTGTCTGCCGTGGCTTGAAGCTTCGCCACATTCGGGGTTTCCACTTGAACGCGATCCGCCGTGGGTTCGCTGTTGGGCGTCGCTTTTTTCTGTGCCTGCGCTAAATTGCCTCCTGCTGCCATCATGGTAATCAGCGCGAGTGTTGCAACGATCGTGCGAGATGCCATTTTCATTGTCTCTCCTTTGTTTCCCACCCGAAATTCCAGCACCAGTCTAGTGGGGAATTCTGGCGCTTGACGTGTTGGGGAACTCCGGCGCAAGTCGGGTAGGGGAAGTCAGGCGCCAGACATTAGGGCAGATGTTAGTGACCGGTTGCTGTATTGTCAACAAATATTTGCCTTTGCAGGCCGTCTACAGCAGTGACTCTCTTAGTTACAAAGTTCAAGTTTTTCCAATTCCGACCGATAATCGATTTGATTTCATGAGAAACTCTTCATTGAGATTTCAGCATTTTCGAGGCACAGGATGAACGAGGTGATGTTCACTACCGGCAGAGATGCGTATTTGATTGGGATTCCCTTGATTCTCCTCATGCTCATCGGGCTTTTTCGCCTGGACGAGATCTTTTCCAAGCCCAAAAAGACGCTCAAAAGGCGAAGACCGTCGTGCCAGATGGACGAAAACGGAGAGCCGGTTTTGAGTGATCCGGATGGCCAGCTGTCGAGAGCCCACTCCCCGACAGGTAACCAGATAGGTCCCCGCCGGTAGCGCGACCTTGATCTAGTGCCTGCAAAGCCCTCCAGGGAAGCTCAAAAAACCGGCCGGTTTAGTCCACTATCTCTTTGATATAAAAGGAGTAATTCGCAAGATAACATGTGCTTCCCCAGGCTCCGCCGCAGGCCAAAAAACCCTGAAAAAACTGTTGACCCCAATGTAGGCTGAGGATATATTTATGGTTGCCATCCAGAATTCAGATTGTGGTGTGCATGTTTGCACAGACGTCTGTCGTTTTCCCGCATCAAATTTGAGCTTAGGCTCATCCGTTGATGTGAGGGCGGGTATTTGCCCATCCTGATCGGGAATAAAAGACGCATGGTTCCCAAGGCAGTAATCTTTTTTCCGGATACGGCAATAAGCCTGTTACAGGTCGTGCGATTGTGCGTCAAAATCTTGAACGGCAATCACGCCAGCCGCGTCTAATAATTGGGAAGTGGAAAATTGGGCAGCCATCGGACAAGTGTTGGCTTCCCGGCTGCACCGGCGGCGCCAAGCAAGCACCGGCGGGCAGGCAATTCAACAAGGAGAATTTGCAATGCGTTCCGATTTAGTTTTTGGGGCACTCTCTCATGTGTCCAATCGCTACCGGCTCTGTCAACTGGCTAGCAAAGCTACACGTAAGCTGCACAAGCCGAACACACGGCTGCAAGACACCACCAATGAAGTACTGTGCCGCTTCCAAACCACCGATCCCGGCTCCACGGCGCGCGTTGAGGCGCGTGCCGAGTTGACGGTTGAGGTGCGCCGCGCCGCTTGAGGGGTTTTCGCCCGCAAGCGTTTATCGCCTGAACGTGTATAGTTAAAAACAGGCAAAGTTGTTCGCGGCTTGCTCCACAAGGCGGCCGTCTTTTCCTGGTGTTTTTAATTTATCCTTGTTCCTGGGAGCTTCAGTCTGGCTCGCCTCCTGCCGGCGGCTCCCTAGAACTCCCGCTCGGTTTTTCCTTGGAGCACTACCCCCCTTAGGATTTCCCCTTACCCCATCCCAACCTAATACAGGTGAACATGACCATCGCTGAGCTTAAAGAAAAGAACATTACCGAACTGAGCCGCATCGCGCGCACTCTTGAGATTCCAGGCACCAGCGGACTTCGCAAACAGGATCTGATCTTCAAGATCCTGCAGGCGCAAAGTGAAAAGGAAGGCCACATCTTCGCCGAGGGAGTGCTGGAGATTCTCCCCGACGGCTATGGCTTCCTGCGCTCGCCTGACTACAACTATCTGCCCGGCCCGGACGACATCTACGTGTCTCCTTCGCAGATTCGCAAATTCGACCTGAAGACCGGCGACTCGATCAGCGGCAATGTCCGCCCTCCGCATGAAGGAGAGAAATATTTTGCTCTGGTCAAAATCGAAGCCATCAACTTCGAGTCGCCCGAGGAGACGCGCAACAAGATTCTCTTCGACAATCTCACCCCGCTCTATCCCCAGGAACGCATCAAGCTGGAGACCGTGCGCGAGGCCATCAGCGGCCGGGTCATGGACCTGCTCACACCGGTGGGCAAGGGCCAGCGCGGCCTCATCGTCGCCCCGCCCCGCACCGGCAAGACCATGCTTTTGCAGTCGCTGGCCAACTCCATCTCCACCAACCATCCCGATGTGGTGCTTATCGTCCTGCTCATCGACGAGCGTCCCGAGGAAGTCACCGACATGCAGCGCTCGGTGAAGGGCGAGGTTATCAGCTCCACCTTTGACGAGCCCGCGGCCCGCCACGTGCAAGTGGCCGAGATGGTCATCGAGAAGGCCAAGCGCCTGGTCGAGCACAAGCGCGACGTGGTCATTCTTCTCGACTCCATTACCCGCCTGGCCCGCGCCTACAACACCATCGTGCCCCCCTCGGGCAAGGTGCTCTCCGGCGGCGTCGACTCGAACGCCCTGCAGCGGCCCAAGCGCTTCTTCGGCGCAGCCCGCAACATCGAGGAAGGCGGCTCGCTGACCATCATCTCCACCGCGCTCATCGATACCGGCTCGCGCATGGACGAGGTCATCTTTGAAGAGTTCAAGGGCACCGGCAACATGGAAATCATCCTTGACCGCAAGCTGGTCGACAAGCGCGTCTTCCCAGCCATCGATATTCAGCGCTCCGGCACCCGCAAGGAAGAGCTGCTCATTCCCAAGGAAGATCTCTCGCGCATCTGGATCCTGCGCAAGGTGCTCAACCCGCTCTCGCCGGTAGAAGCGATGGAACTGCTCATCAGCCGTCTTGAAAAGGTCCGCAACAACGCCGAATTCCTGGCCAACATGAATCAGCTTTAAGCAGCAGGCAAACTGCGGAGAGGCCGGGGCTTGTCCCCGGCTTTTCCGCGAAATCGTGCATGGAGTGTGAAGATGCGGAAGCTCTCAATTGTAACCATCGCCATCCTGGCGCTTGCCGGCGCCATCCACTGCCCGGCGCAGCAGCATGATAAGGGCTACTGGCGGGCGGCCAGTAACTCCGCGAACACGATCACCGGCGACATTGCCATCTCCGATTCGAAGCTGACCCTTAATCTCCACTCCTATCCGCTGGCGTCCATCCGCAACCTTCAGCCAGTGGAGGTGAGCGCGCTCTTCGACGTGGATGTAAACACCGCCGGCCAGGGCACTCTGTACCGGCTCAAGCTGCCGGCGGATCTAAAGCTTCAGCATCACAACACCCTCTGCGGAACGGACGAAACGCAATGGATGGCAACCTATCTGTCCGGCGGCAAATCGCTGGAGGTTGCCTTTTTCTCCGGCGACGATATGCCCGTATTCTCCATCGACAAAATCTCGAATTCACCCAATCTGTGCGGAACCTATTCATTTGCCCGCTGAGCCCCTGTGCCGGTCTTCCAGAAGTTTCAGCACGTTGTTCCATCGTCCAGTGCGTAGTTTTGAAAGGGCACGGCTTTAGCCAAATGAATGCCGGCAAGTGAATAAACAGCGGGTGCCCCATCCTTGCCACGTATTTGTTTTTGTGGCAAGGGTGGGATACCACGAAACTCAACCATCGATGCTTTGAAAGGGCACGGCTTTAGACGTGCCGAATGCAGTCTCCAGAAGGATCGGGGCTTTAGCCCCTGCGGTTAGCATTTGCGGAAGACCACAATCAGCGCGACTTTCCTGATTCACAGTCCGCTGCTAGAATAGTGAAGTCGTGGGGCTGTAGCTCAGCTGGGAGAGCGCCTCGTTCGCAACGAGGAGGCCAGCGGTTCGATCCCGCTCAGCTCCACCAATTCCTTCCCCTTAATTCCCCGCCTGTAACCGGCAGAGCCGGAACTCCAGCCACAATCGGTTGAATCTTCATCCGACCCTCCACTTGTTATCAATGATAGCAATATGCTATCATTGCTGTCAGATTGCACAGGAGCCAAATCTCATGCCCGCCGTCACCGTTCGCAACCTTCCCGAAGCAACTCACCGTGCGCTAAAGGTCCGCGCCGCCTGCAATGGCCGCAGCACCGAGGCCGAGATTCGACATATCCTTGAGGAGTCTGTCGCGTCCCCGCAGCAACTCAACATTGGTTCGGAGTTGGCAGCGCTCGGGCGCCGCTTTGGCGGCATTGAGCTCAACATCAAGCGCGATAAGAGACCGATTGAGCCGGCAAACTTCGAATGATCGTCCTCGATACAAATGTCATCTCGGAACCACTGAAGCCTCGCCCAGATGCGCGTGTGCTAGCTTGGCTCGTCGCGCAAGAACCTAAAGCGCTCTATCTCACTGCCACAAGTCTTTCCGAGCTCCTGCTGGGGATCGAGCTCATGCCTGCGGGTAAACGCAAGAGCGCCATGATGGCTGTGGTGCAACAAACCCTCGACCGGCTCTTTGCGGACCGTTTTCTGTCCTTCGATCGGGAGGCAGCCATCACGTCATCGCTCCTGGCAAGCCGCGCCTCCGCCCGAGGCTTTACCATCTCGATGGCCGACTGTCAGATTGCCGCCATCGCAGCCGTACATGGATTCACCGTCGCCACGCGCGATACCGCCCCGTTCCGCGCCGCCGGCGTGCCCATCGTTAACCCGTGGGAGAGTTGAACCTGGGACATTTACAGCCGCATTGCTTCACTGAACCCCACTCATATCGGTTTGATTTGAGAGAGCCTGGATGCACGCACTCTGACAGAATTTAAATTACCGGCAATCCCGGAACCGCTCTAGCCGCGCGCGGCTGGCTTCGATCGAATACGCGGGGTGGCCGAACCGGGCGGTCTCTCGGGGATAGGCTCAGAGAATTGATCGTGAAGAACCACATTGAGCAGTGACTTGTGGACGCGGATTCGGCCGTTGTAGTTGTATTCGATAAAACCGAGTTTGCGAAAGCGATTCATGAAGAAGCTGACGCGGGACCGGGTGGTGCCGATCATCTCGGCCAGAGTTTCCTGCGTGATGGGAGGGATAAAGGACTCCGGTTTCCCCGGCTCGCCATATTCGGACAGCAACAGAAGAATTCTTGCTAGACGCTTCTCGCTAGAGTTGAAAAGCTGATCGACCAGATCGGCCTGGGTGCGCATGCTTCGGGCCAGGAGAAATTTCATGTACATTTCCAATAAGGAATGCTCCTGGTGCATCACGCGGATCATCTCTTCCCGCGCAATCTTGAGCGCTGTACAGACAACAATGGCAGTGGCAGTGGCCATGTGCAGCCCACCCACGCTGGCAAGCGACGCCTCTCCAATGAATTCTCCGGCGGAAAGAAGCGCGATAGTGGCCTCCTTGCCCTCCTGCGAAACGACGGTGAGTTTAGCGCGGCCCGTCCGAAGATAGAAGATGGAGTCAGCCGAACTTCCCTGCGAAAAGAAGGCATCTTTGGGCTGCAATTGGACGAGTTTTCGCCCTACTCCCGCTTCTTCAAGAAATGTGGCGAGGTCAAAGGTCATGCTTCTCACCTCCGCTAATTGAATTGCCCGTCCCGGATGCGGTCTTCACGGAAAAGGTTCGGAGGGTCATTCGGCGTGTAGAAACCCCTTGTTCCTCGTATCGTGCAGACGGAAGGCGGGGTCGCAATGAAAAGATGCGATGCTGACCGGGAGTGACTTCACCGGGTAAGCCGCGATCGAAGAAAGAGAAGATTGATGAGCCATTGAAATTACATTACTCGCTTAATCTTGCAGTTACTGTACGGTTTCTGACACAGCCGGAATTTTGTATGGCACTGTGAGCCTGGGGTATACAGATTGAGATAGAGTTATCTCTGAAAGTGAGGATCCATTGCGCACGAACGGATTTAAGAACACTCTGTTGAAGGCTCTGGACGGGGACGTCATTGAGCGCCTTGGTTTGAAGCCGATCAAATTCGATCTGAAACACGAAATCGAAAATCCTGGCGACCCTATCGATCACCTCTATTTTCTTGAAGAGGGTATGGCGTCAATGACGACCACATTCAAGGATGGGTCTCAGGTTGAGGTAGGGATGTTCGGTTATGAGTCGGTCATCGGCGTTCCAGTTCTGATGGGAACAAAAAAGAGTCTGAATCGCATCTACACCCAGATTGCCGGCCATGGCTATTCCTGCCACGTAGAGGATGCGAGAAGAGAGTTCCGCCTTGGCGGCGCCTTTCATTTTCTATCTCTGCGCTATGTTCAGGCGCAACTTGTTCAGGCCATGCAAACCTCCGCATGCAATGCGAAACACAACTTTGAACAGCGGCTAGCCCGCTGGCTGCTTCTCTGCGCGGACCGCGCGCACACCGACACGTTCAAGATTTCGCATGAGTTTCTTGCAGACATGCTTGGGGGTCGCCGTCCCACTATTTCTACGACAGCCGGGATCCTCAAGCGAAAAGGACTTATCGAATACAGTCGCGGAGAAATTCGCATCCTCGATGTCCCTGGGCTCACGAAGGCCTCTTGCGAGTGCTATCTGATCATCAAAGATCATCTCGACAATTATGCAAAGTTCGATACCTCATTCACTGCGTAGCCGGGTGCCCCATCCTTGGCCGGTAAAAAGGCAAAGGATGGGGTATTCAGTTGGATTCTCGTGAGCGGGCTACTCGTTACTCCCTATTCCCTAATTAAATAAATCCTTCATCTTCTCCATCAGCTCGGGCGAAGCAGGTTTATTGTCCACGGTCAGCGACTCGGAAAGCTTGGTGACCAGTTCCCGCTGGGTGCGGTTGATATGGGCGCCCCAGTTTTCATGATTGGAATCAGGGAAACCCCAAAATTTTCCACTCATCCTTTTGCAGATAATTAGCCCACGCCGGCGCACAATCGGAATAGAAAGGTCTAATGATGAAGTTGCGCAGGCGTTCTCGGCGAGCGGTTTTGTTTACAGGGAAGGGAATTGACCCCGTTCAGAGCGTCAGGGATGTGGCCGGTCCGTACCGGTTTCTACCCCACCCCCAGGGGGTCCCTACTCCACCTGTTCGCCTTTTTAAGCGTCTAAATCGTTGATTATAAACGGTAACGATAGAAAAACTAAGTGTCAAAATTCGACAAAAAATGCGCGAAAATGCTTCATTCTGGCCTGTTTCTGTCATAAATCGCGCGTTTTCGTCATCAGCGGCGCGGTTTTTCTGATCCCTGATCCCTGATCACTGTTCCCTGTTCCCTGTTCACTGTTCCCTGTTCACTGTTCCCTGTTCCCTGTTCACTGTTCCCTGTTCACTGTTCACTGTTCACTGTTCCCTGTTCCCTGTTCCCTAATTGAACAGATCCTTCATCTTCTCCATCAGCCCTGGCGAAGCGGGTTTATTGTCCACCGTCAGCGACTCGGAGAGCTTGGTGACCAGTTCGCGCTGGGCGCGGTTGAGCTTTCTGGGAATCTGCACCAGCACCTTCACAATCAGGTCGCCGTGACCTTTTTCGTTGAGATAGGGAACGCCCCGCCCGCGGATGCGCAACTCCCGTCCGCTCTGCGTGCCCTCGGGAATCTTCACGTTCACCGGGCCGTCGATGCCGGGAATCTCAAACTCCGCGCCCAGCGCCGCCTGCGGAAAACTGATGGGAATAATGCAGTGCAGGTCGTGGCCGTGGCGCTCAAAGAAATCGTGCGGCCTGATCGAGAGCACAACATAAAGGTCGCCCTTGGCCCCGCCCGAGCGTCCCGCATCGCCTTCGCCGGCGTAGCGGATGCGCGTGCCTTCCTCCACTCCCGGCGGCACTTTCACGGTGAGCTTCAGTTCCTTGGCCACGCGTGTCTCGCCGCGGCAGGTTGTGCATGGATCGCCGATCACCGAACCGGTGCCGGCGCAGGCTCCGCAGGTGCGGGCTACGGAGAAAAATCCCTGCTGGTAGCGAATCTGTCCCCGGCCCTGGCACTGCGGGCAAACGCTGGGTCCGCGTCCTGAAGCGCTGCCCCGGCCCTTGCAGACTGTGCAGGTCTCCATGCGGCGAATCCTCACCTCGGTCTCGGCGCCGAAAAAGGCGTCTTCAAAGTCGATGGCCAGGTCGAAGCGCAGGTCGTCGCCGCGCTGCTGGCGAGAGCCGCGCTGCCCGCCGCCGCCCACGCTGAACATTTCACCAAAGAGATCGCCGAAGATGTCGCCTATATCCACGCCGCCGGCAAACGGTCCCGAGCCAAAGCCCTGCCCGCCCACCCCGGCATGGCCGTAACGGTCGTAGGCGGCGCGCTTGTCCGCGTCGCACAGCACCTGGTAGGCCTCGCTGGCCTCTTTGAACTTTTCTTCTGACGCTTTATCGCCGGAATTGCGGTCAGGATGGTATTTGAGCGCCAGCTTGCGATAGGCGCTCTTCAGCTCCTGGTCGTCTGCATCCCGCGAAACTCCCAGGACTTCGTAGTAGTCGGCTTTACTCACTCTTGAACTCATTCACTCTTCTGTTTAGGATTGTGTGCCACGCGCACCAGTGCAGGACGCAAAAGCCGCTCGCGCATTTGGTAGCCGCGACGAATCTCCTCGGCCACATGCTGGTCGGGAATGTCGTCGCGATCCACCGCGCCGAGCGCCTCGTGCATGCGGGGATCAAAGGCCTCGCCCACGGCGGGAACCGGCTTCACGTGCAGCTTGCGCAAAATCTCTTCCATCTGTTTCACGATCAGTTCCACGCCGTGGCGCAACTGTTGCGCTGAAGCGCTGGACTTGAGCGCCAGCTCGAAGTTATCCAACACGGGCAGAAACTGCTCGACCACATTGCCGGTGGCATAATCGCGAAACTCATGCCGCTCGCGCTCGGCCCGCTTGCGGGCGTTCTCAAACTCCGCCTGCAACCGGGCCAGGCGGTCGACCAGTTGGTCGCGCTCCGCCTTCAACTGTTCAAACTCAGTCCGGCCAGCGGGAATCTCGCCGCCCACCTCCACAGGTGCGGGAAGCGGCTCTTTCACTGCCGCGCCGGCGGGGATTTCCCCAGGCTCATGCATCTGCGGCTCTTTTGTCTTTTCCGGCATAAATCTCTGTCTTCTTTCCAAGAATCAACGCTGCCTTATTTCCATGATAATTTGCGCGGCCGGGGCAGTTTATGAAGCAGCTTGTCCCCGCGCGTCTAGTGAATTTTCTGATCGGGGGGAACTTCCAGAATGCGCTCTGAAAGCCTTGCAATGTAGCGCACCGCCTGAATCATCTCCTGGTATTGGATGCGCGTGGGTGCGATAACGGCTACGGCGCCCTTATTGTCGCCGCCCAGCCGCACCGGCGAGCCGATCAGCACCAGGTCCTGCATAGCCGGCGAAGCCTCATCGAGGCCCACCACCACGCGCACCTCCTGCTGCCGTCCGTCCACGTAGGCGGTCAGCAGCTCCACCAGCCGCTGTTTGGCCTCCAGTGCCAGCAGCATCTGTCGCAGCCGCTCACGATCCACTTCGGCGGCAATCAGGTTTGCCATTCCATCCACAAAAATTGCGGGCCCACCCTCGCCGCCGGTCAAAGCGCCGTTGCGGCAGAGTTCCTCCACCGAGGCCAGCATCTGGTGGTAGGCTTCCTGCTCCGTCTCCACGCGTCGCGTCACCTCGGCACGGATGCGCTCAATTGCCCACCCTCTGAAGTTCTCGTTCAGGTATCGCGCCGCCGTCTCCAACTCCACATGAGTCAAGTCGCGGTCCAGAGTCAGCACGCGATCCAGCACCGCTCCGGCCTGCGTAACCAGCACCGCCAGTACGCGCCCCTGCGAGAGCCGCGAAAAATGAATGTGCTCCAGCACCTGCCCCGCGGTAGAGCTGGCCAGCGCCACGCCCAACCCGCTGGAGATCAGCGCCAGCACATGCGAAGTGCGCTCCAGGTATTCGTTCGAACTGGCCACGCCGCTGAAGCTCTCCTCGATCTGCCCGCGCCGCGCCTCACTCAACGACGGAGTGCCTTGCGGCAGGGAACTCGCTGACTGCCCGCGGCCGGCAATTCGGCCCGAGGGCGCATCCTGCCGGGTAATCTGCTCCACGTAATAGCGGAAGGCCGCCGCCGTAGGAACCCGGCCAGACGAAGTGTGCGGCTGCTCCAGCAGTCCCGCCTCGCCCAGCGTGGCCATCACGTTGCGCAGCGTGGCTGAGCTCAGCCCTTCCTTGTTCGCGAAAAAATGTGCAACCGCCTGAGAAGCCACGGGTTCGCCGGTAGCGATGTAAAGCTCGATGATGGCCGTAAGCACCAGCCGCTCTCGCGGACTGACGCGCGCTTCGTGCATCTTCTCTGTTCTCCGTTCCGGGTGCCCCGACAGCTCTGAAAAAAGCACCGATACCGCGCCGCGTCTATAACCGGATAAAGGTGTGATAAACGCTTCTATTTCTAGCGCTTATGCAGGAAATAAAATACAATGATCCCTTTTAATTCTAGGCAGCGGCAATTGCTGTGTCAACATGAGCCTGCCCTGGCGCAACCGCGATTAGCCTCATGCTGGTAGATTCTCAATAAGGGCGCTCACCTCTCAACTTCCCTGGCTGTTCGCCGGTAGAGATGCGAAACCGAAACTGCGCCGCAAGGATAGCGAAAAATGCTCCATGCCACTGAAGATATTCGCCTCAAATGGATCAAAGTCGTTCTTCCGCCCGTTTTTCTTGAGGAGGAACGCCCAGTCTCTGAAGCCGCTTCGACCACCATCTTCGACGCCCGCGGCGAGATCACTGAGATTCTCAACCGCCGCGACCCGCGCCTGCTGGTCCTCGCCGGTCCCTGCTCCATTCATGACACCAAGGCCGCGCGCGAATATGCCGCTCTGCTCAAATCCGCAATCGCGGAGTTTTCCGCCGACCTGCGCATCGTCATGCGTGTTTATTTTGAGAAGCCCCGCACCATCATCGGCTGGAAGGGGCTCATCAACGATCCCTACCTCGATGAATCCTTCAAGATCAACGACGGCCTGCGCCTGGCGCGCAATCTTCTGCTTGATCTGGCCGAGATGGGCGTTCCCGCGGGAACGGAATTTCTCGATATGATCCTGCCCCAGTACCTTGCCGGCCTTGTCGGTTGGGGCGCCATCGGAGCTCGCACCACAGAGAGCCAGGTTCACCGCCAGCTCGTCTCCGGCCTCTCCTGCCCGGTCGGCTTCAAGAACGGAACCTCCGGCGACGTGCAGATCGCCATTGACGCCATCCTCTCCGCCGCTCACTCCCATACCTTTCTCGGCCATACCAAGCACGGCCAATCCGCTATTTTTGTTACCAACGGAAATCCCGACTGCCACATCATCCTGCGCGGCGGCCGCAAGATGGTCAACTATACGGCTGATTGTGTTGCAGACACCGCTGCGCAATTGGAGAAAGCCGGACTCGATCCGCGCATCATGATCGACTTCAGCCACGCCAACAGCAACAAGGACTACCGCCGCCAATCGATCGTCTGTCACGACGTAGCCGCCCAGATTGCCGCCGGAAACAAAAACATCATCGGCGTGATGATCGAGAGCAATCTGGTAGCCGGCGCGCAGAAGCTCATCACCGGCCAGCCGTTGGTCTACGGCCAGAGCATCACCGACGCCTGCATCGATTGGAATGAAACCTACGCGATGCTTGCGGAACTAGCCGCCGCCGTCCGCACAAGGCGTGGAGCCTAGTTTCCGAATCGAAAAAGGCAGGTGCCCCACTTCTCGATTTTGAGAAGTGGATGAACTACCTCAGTAGCGGCTAATTATGCGCTTTCAATCTGCCGGGAAATCCAACGGCTCAGGCTAACTCCCTCCACCGCCGCGCGCAAAACCGCCTTGCGGTGTAGTTCCGGTTCAGTGCGCACCAGAATCTTCCCGTTGAAGGGGCGGTCGGGCTGCTCACCGCTCTCGGCGCATAGTTCGAGATAGCTGTCGATGCTCTCGCGGAAGGCCCGCGCCAGCTCTCTGGCCGTTGTTCCCTCGAAGTGAATCACATCCCTAAGCCCGGCAACGGTTCCGGAAAAAGTGTTGTCCTCCGGATCGAAGTCGATTGGGCCAGCGGCATAACCCTTATATTCCATCATGGCTTCACCCCCGCGTTTAAAAGAAATTGGCGTACCGCATCGACCGCGCCCTTTTTGGTTTCGGGCCGTGGGTGCGGGCGATGAAAGACGGCCGTTACCCCATTGAGCCTGGCGCCGATGCGGCTTCCGGCGCGTTCGCTTATCTCGCCTCCCAAGGCCCGTATTAGCGATTCAATCGCGGACCAGCGGATATCCGCCTTTGTTGGGCGTTGAAAGATTGCGTTCAACGTGGTCTGTTGTGCTTTGTTCATGGCGAGGTAATCCTACCTCGTCTTTCCCTCAATGCACGATCATGATGATAGCACATTTCGCTATCAATAGAAAGCTATTGCTTTGAACAAATTGCGAAGTGGAGCCGCTATGATGGATGCCAGTGCTCTAACAAGGCGGCGAAATGTCCCCCACCATCTTCATCTCGGCAGGCGAGGCCAGCGGCGAGCACTACGGAGCGCTGCTGATTGAGGCGCTGAAAAAGCAGCTCGCCGCATCAGGCCAGTCGGCCGACTTCTTCGGCATGGGTGGCGAGCGCATGGCCACGGCCGGCCTGGAGCGCGTGGTGCGGTCTGAAGATATGGCCGTGATGGGGCTGACCGAAGTTGTTCTCCACCTGCCCCGCATCTACGGCGAATACCGCAAGCTGAAAAAAGCCATTCGCAATCGCCGCCCCAGCGTAGCCGTGCTCATTGACTTTCCCGAGATACACTTCCGTCTGGCCAAAGAGTTCCACCGGATGGGCGTGCCGGTGATCTACTTCGTCAGCCCGCAGTTGTGGGCCTGGAAGAAGCACCGCATCAAGCTGGTCGAAAAATATATTCGCCGCATGATGGTGATCTTTCCCTTCGAGGAGCCGTTCTACCGCGAGCACGGCGTGCAGGCGGAGTTTGTCGGGCATCCGCTGGCGGAGTTGCTGCTGCCCACCATCAGCCGCGAGGAGTTTGCCAAGGCCAGCGGTCTTGACCCCACCAAGGCGTGGATCGCTCTCCTGCCCGGCAGCCGGCCCAAAGAGATTCACGACAACCTGCCCGATATGCTGGAGGCGGCATGGACTCTGTCGGGCTATCCCCGCAACCTATCGGACAGGGGCAGCGAGGCCGATACGAGTCGCAAGCCCGGGCCCGGCGCGCAGATTCCTTACCGGCGGAGACAAAGCGATCAGTACGAGTTTGTGGTGCCCCTGGCGCCGACCCTGAACGCGGCACAGCAGAATGCAGTGCTTGATCTGGTGGACGACCGCGGAGGCGGCCTGGCGATCCGTGTGGTCGACGATGCGCGCGCCACGCTCTTTCACGCCCGCGCCTCGGTGGTGGCCAGCGGCACGGCCACGGTGGAGGCGGCGCTGATGGGCAATCCTTTCGTCGTCGTCTACCGGGTTTCTCCGCTCACCTATGCCATCGCCAAACGCGTGGTGAAAGTAGCACACGTGGCCATGGTCAATTTGATTGCCGGCAAGCGGATTGTGCCGGAGCTGATTCAGCACGACTTCACAGTGGCAAATGTCGTCCGGCAGATCGATCGGCTGCTACCGGATGGAGATCCCCGCGAGTCCATGATGAAGGATCTGGCGCAGATTCGCAGCAAGCTGAACAGCCGGACCGCGGGTCAGGATGGAAAATGCGCCGGTGCGATTGAACGGGTGGCGGCGATTACGCTGGAAGAAATTCGGAGGGAGCAGGGGGCTTCAGCCCCCTGAAAGACAGGCGATATGGTGGGGCCTTCAGGCCCGGGCCGTTGCCACTTTCCAGGACTTGGCGGAAATTCAACCGTAGTACCAGTAACCAATGCGAAATTGAATCATGCAGATGAAAAAGCGTAGAGTACGCGCTGAAAAAATGCGACCAGAAAGTACAGTGTGCCTTTCGCTCACGAGCTTTTTTGCGCTGGTCCTCCTAACGGCTGCACCGCTCATCGCGCAGAAGCCCGAGCAGCCCGCTCTCACCATCTCCGGCTACGTGATCGACGCCGAACTGGACCCGGCCTCGCATCACCTGTCGGCAAAAGCCGTGGTGAACTTTACCGCTCCGGAGAATTCCGAAGCGGTGAGCTTTGGTTTTCATCCCGCGCTGAAGATAAAGAAAATCTCCGACGAGAGCGGCAAGCTGCTCATCAGCGAGCGCTCGGCGGATGGGACCATCCGCGTTACCCCGGCTGCGCCCTTTACAAAAGACCAGCAATCGCGCTGGACCTTCGAATACGAGGGCACGATTACCGGCAAAGACGACGGTCCCGAGCAAGGCTTGAAATTAGCCGCCATTCAGGAGCCGATCAGCTACCTGCTCTATCCCGCGCGCTGGTTTCCCACCGCCGGCTACCTCACCAACCGGTTCACCGCCGAGATGCACATTCGCGTGCCGCGGGGAATGATGGTCTTCGCGAGCGGCGCACAGGGCCCATCGCACCCGGTCAAGCTGGCCAATGGCAAAGAGGTCGACCAGTTCGACTTCAACTGGACCAAACTCGGCTTCCCCGGAACAGTGATTGCCGGCCGCTATCTCGACCCGGTCTCGGCAGGTGCCGGCAATGTGAACGTCTTCCTGACCGCCGGCCATCAGCAATCCGGCAACGACTTGGCACAGACGGCGGCGAAGGAATTTGATTTCTTTATGAACAGCTTTGGTGCGCCGGAGAGCACGCACTTAAATGTAGTCGAATTGCCCGACGACACTCTCCCCTCCGTCTGGGCGCCGGAACTGGCGGCGATTCCCGGTTCGCGCGTGGGCGACAAATCCGGCGTGCGCCTGCTGGCCAATACCATCGCCCGCCAGTGGTGGGGTTCCGAGGTCAGCCCCCGCACCCTCAACGATGCCTGGATCACCAACGGCATGGCTCGCTACGCCGAACTGATGTTTGTGGAGAACGAGAGCGGCAGCAGCGCCTTGCAGGCGGCAATTCAAGACGTTGCGGCCGGCGCTCTAGCCTACGACACAATTCCCCTCTCGAGCGCAGGCCGCCTCAACCCTCTCTCGACCGAGTTCCAGTCCATGACCCTGGAAAAAGGCGCCATGATCTTCCACATGCTGCGCTGGGTCGCGGGCGACAAGGAATTTATCACCACACTCAAGAGTGCGCTCAGCCAATACGTCGGCAGCTCCATGCGCGCGTCCGATTTTGAGAAGATAGCCGAAGCCGAAAGCCATCAGCAGTTAACCGCATTCTTCACGCAATGGATCGACGGCGCCGGCGCTCCGCAGTTCACTGACAAATACGCAGTCTATCGCCTGGGCAACAACAAGGGCTTCCGCACTGTCGGCGAAATTCAGCAGGACCTTGACCTCTTCCGCATGCCGGTGGAACTGCGCGTGGAGACCGACGGCAAGACCGAAACCCAAAAGATCGACGTGGTGGGCGCCGATACGCAGTTCGTGGTGGACACCTTCGGCCGCCCACGGCACATCACCATCGATCCCGAGAACTGGGTGCTCAAGTCCACCACCGACCAGCAGTTGCGCACCGCCATTCTCAAAGGTCAGCAACTGGTTGCGCAAGGCGACCTGGCCGGTGCGGCTGTTGAATTTCAAAAAGCGTTGCAGGCCAACTCCCAGAGTTCGCTGGCCAACTACCGCATGGGCGATCTGCTCTATGCCCAGCAAAATTACCAAGCCAGCGTGAATTATTATCGTGACGCTCTCCGCGGCGACGGTGAGCCGCACTGGACCGAGGTCTGGAGCCACATTCAGATCGGCAAAATCTACGACCTCACCGGCCAGCGCGACCGCGCGGTCAACGAGTACCGTCTGGCTGTGCAGACCAACGATAACTCCCAGGGCGCGGTCAACGAAGCCCAACAATGGCTGCAAACGCCGTATAAGAGGCCTGAGAATAACTAGCGCCTGCTTCGTTCCTACATTGACACGAACTCCTCACTCGCAACTCATCCCCGTTAAACCCAGTCTTCGCGTTTGCCGCCGGCGAGGCCCAGTCGCAGACTGCCCATCGCGCTGCGGATTGGTATGCAGCGAGACTGATTGACCGCTCCTACCTGGAAAAACAAAGTTCCGCTGGTATCTTTGAGAGGCCAGATCGATGCGAGATTCTGACGGAATTCGACGGTTTTGATACAAAAAACAGCATTTTTTGCATATTTTTGACACTTATTTTTCTGTTAATTTTCGTTTATAATCAATCACTTACCACACAAAAAGGCGAATAAGAGGTGAACTGGACCCCCGGGGGGTGGGCACATTCAAATTCCAAGTGCAACAGATTTTGAAACCGCAGA